>CEUN01182264.1_pt1 | contig 39572 bp, 37 predicted proteins | sample 361501 | NCBI WGS metagenome assembly CEUN01 (sample SAMEA2622801, study PRJEB7988) | marine metagenome | biome: marine biome (ENVO:00000447); feature: marine epipelagic mixed layer (ENVO:xxxxxxxxx); material: "saline water (ENVO:00002010), including plankton (ENVO:xxxxxxxx)" | depth 120 m | reverse complement strand
TCGTCCATGAACGTTTTAAATAATTCATGCGCACGGACCGCTCGTTCATTTTCATAGTGCCTAAAATGTTTCAATCGAGAGTGCGATCCATCACATTGATGACGGACCAGCGGTCGAAATCAACAAGCCGAATAGGAAATGGTCGTTCGCAAAATGCCGGTGCCGTTGAATAAACAATACCATTTGCATTGCGACAAAAAGCACCTGGGTGAAAATGGCCAGAAATAGTGCATCTGACGACGCCGCTTCGCTCGGTTCGATCAAGAATACCAGATCCAGGCGAATAACTATAAAGTGAGCGTCGAACGACGCGCGGACTTAAAATGTAGTGTTGCAAGTGAATTTGTGGCACGGGAGTGTCTTTTGGCTCCAAAGCCTTTACAAATCGGGACATTTCCAACTTTGGTCTGAAAGGGGAACGGGCATCGTCTAGCTCATCGTCGAACCCGACAAACCGCCATCCATTCATATATTTATCAGGCAGCACTCCACCAAACACATCATAAAATGCGCCGCGATGGTCATGGTTTCCTGGGATAACGATCCATTCACGCCCAGTCGCTTCTAACCATGCTCGGATCCAACAGTAGTCGGCCACTGATTGTTCAATCGACCCTTGGAATTGCTCTGGATCGGATTTTTCCAACGACCCATCCACCACACGATCCGGAACGTCCAGCAAATCGCCAGTTATCGCTATTATATCTGGCGTCCAATTGTCCAATTTCTTCTCTAAACGATCGAGAATTACCGGAATGTCACGCGAAAGCCGTTCTTGACTACCCGCAGTTCCTATGAGCGCTTGGCGCATGTGAAGGTCAGTGAGATGCAGAAGGCGCATTTCCGTATTACTCACGTGAGCCCCCCTATCACAATACAACCTGTTAGGTGTCTAGGCCACGCTGGTATTGACCACCGCGGCGCGATCACTCTGACGCATGACTAATTTATCGTAGTCTTGCATGAGCAACTTCGTGACCTCGCCCGGCGCAAAATTATACTCACCTATCTCCGAAACTGGGGTCACTTCGACGGCAGTACCTGTCAAGAAAACCTCTCTCACCGTTGAAAGCTCTTCTGGTTTTATATGCCGTTCAACAATCATTAGACCACGCTCCTCGGCAAGTTTCATTACCGTCCTCTTTGTTATCCCATCCAAGAAGCAATCAGGCGTTGGCGTATGTAGCTTGCCATCGCTCATCAAAAGGAAAATATTAGCGCCCGTCGCCTCGGCGATATAACCTCGATAATCGAGCATGAGCGCATCCGAATAACCATCTTTCTCGGCATCATGCTTCGAAAGCGTGCATATCATATAAAGGCCAGCTGCCTTAGTCTTACATGGGATCGTCGCTGGATCGGGACGTCGCCATTTCGCCCATTTCATGCGAATACCTTTCATACGAGCTTCCGGCGTGAAATAAGCCGGCCAATCCCACGCAGCGATTGCCATATGGACACCGGACATTTGCGCAGATACACCCATCATACCGGGGCCGCGCCACGCTATCGGACGGATATAACCGTCTTCAATATCATTTTTTTTCAGTAACTCATTGCACGCCACATCAATCTCATCGGCAGAATACGGAATTTTAAAATCCATTGTCTCCGCACCTTCAAGCAAGCGCTCCGTATGTTGTCGCAACTCAAAAATATTACCGCCATAACAACGAATGCCTTCAAATACCGCAGACGCATAATGCAGTGCATGATTTAAGACATGAAGCTTGGCATCTTGCCATGGCACCATTTCGCCATCGTACCAGATAACGCCCGGACGATTGTCAAAAGGCTCTTCCATCTTAAATACTCCTGCGTTAACAACGATATTTTTTATCGTGGTTTTGATGCCAAAAATAGCGAATTTTCATACCGCTCTTAGAATACTTCACTTCATGCAAATGAAGCTTGCGCGGTGTATCAGTTGAAGGCATATATGTCAATATGACTGACTTAAATTCAAAATTTTCCACTCAAAGTTGCAAAATAAGATCACACACAGAAGACGAAGTAGTGCGTCAAGTGATTGAAATGCTGTTCTTCGCCTATCGCGATTTCAACTCCGGTCCAGATGAAATTTTGAGCGACTTCGGATTTGGACGAGCACATCACAGAGCCATTTATTTTATTGGAAGATATCCGAATCAAACAGTGTCAAATCTTCTTGGAATTTTACGAATCACAAAGCAAAGTCTTAGTCGCGTCCTGAGGCAACTCGTCCGCGAAGGGTTTGTCTCGCAAAACCCTGGTAAACAAGACCGCCGTCAAAGATTGCTACAATTGACGGAAAAGGGAAGAATGCTGGAAGAACGCTTGACAGAAAACCAGCGGCAACGCATGGCCGCAGCCTTATCAGCTGTCGACGATGAAGCAGTGAAAGGATTTTGTGATGTTCTTTTGGGTATAATGTCGAGCAACGAAGATAGAATTAGATTCGAGTAAATTTGCGACCGCATGAAACTTTTGGCGCTCGCAGGAAGGAGTTAAAAGAGTGCCGGTTGGAGAAATGCCGCACATCCTTGTCGTCGACGATGACACGCGTTTGCGAGAACTTTTACGGAAATATTTATCTGACAACGGGTTTCGCGTTACGGTAGCCGCCAACGCGAGCGAGGCACACAATCGGATGGCCGGTCTCCAGTTCGATCTCATTGTTCTCGACAGAATGATGCCGGGCGAGAACGGCCTCGAATTTGTGCGGAATTTACGAAACTCGAATTCCGTACCAATTCTCATGCTAACGGCGATGGGAGAAGTTGACGCCCGTATCGATGGATTGGAGGCAGGCGTTGACGACTATCTCGCAAAACCATTTGAGCCGAGAGAATTGCTTCTCCGCATACGAACTATTTTGCGCCGGTTAGATATTATAGAATTTGTACAGGCCCGCGTTCGACTCGGCCCAGCCGAGTATGACCCATCACGAGAAGTTATGACAATCAACGGCCGACCGATTCGACTCACAAGCGCAGAAACAGGTCTATTGTCGGCACTTTCTGCGGTTGCCGGCGAGGTATTGACCCGAGAAGAATTGACCGAGCTTTGTAATATCGAAGGCGGTGAACGAGCGATAGATGTCCAAGTCACTCGGCTAAGGCGAAAAATCGAACCGGACCCGCGCGTACCTAGATACTTACAGACGGTTCGCGGACGGGGCTACGTCTTGCGGCCGGACTAGAACCAATGATCAAACCAAGCCACTTAATTAAGCGAATTTTGCCCAAATCTCTTTTTGGCCGGTCATTGATGATCATCATTTCACCTTTGATTCTATTACAAGTCGTCTCGACTTGGATATTCTTCGATCGGCACTGGGATACCATTACGAGGCGACTAGCTAGCTCGATCGCCGGCGATATTGCCTGGATACTAGAAGAAATGAGTCCGGGAATGAGAGAAAAAGCGCGCATGGAACTATTTGAACGCGCGCGACGGCATAAAGGTCTGCAGATCATCCTCCGGCCCGATGAAATTTTACCAAATCGTCAATCGGATTACGGGGGCATTTTAGCCTCGACGATGGCGCACGCGTTAGAGGAGAGGGTGCGAAAGCCATTCTTGCTCGACACATCATCCTTCAAAACCCGCGTCGTAATCGATATTCAAAAGAAGGAAGGCATATTAACGGTCATCGTTCCGGGCAAGCGACTATTTAGCTCCACCACCTATATATTCATACTGTGGATGGTGGGAACATCACTAATCCTTTTTGCCGTTGCAACCATCTTCATGCGCAATCAGGTGAGACCGATCCGTCGATTAGCTCAGGCGGCGGATGCCTTCGGCAAAGGCGGTGAAATGAGGCAAGGTTTTCGTATCCAAGGTGCATCTGAAGTCCGGCTCGCCGCAACTGCCTTCAATCGGATGCGCGAACGTATTAACCGCCAAATCCGTCAACGCACCGATATGCTGTCTGGCGTTAGTCACGATCTGAGGACTCCATTGACGCGAATGAAGCTGCAATTAGCAATGGTTCCCGAGTCTCCAGAAATAGAGGAACTCAGATCTGACTTATGCGATATGGAAAATATGATCGAAGGCTATCTAACATTTGCTCGTGGAGACGGTGACGAGAAGGGAATTGAGACTTCGCTCTCTGAGCCGGTAACCGAAGTGGTTAGAGCATGGAAGAGGAATGGAACTCAAATCGACCTGCACATAGAAGAAGAAACTAGCTTAATTCTAAAACCCATAGCATTTGGGAGATGCATGGATAACCTAATTGCGAATGCTAACAGGCACGGAAAACACATTTGGATCCGGGTAGGCAGACGTCATAGCGGTCTTGAAATTACCATTGACGACGATGGTCCCGGTATTCCTAGAGCCGAACTTCAGAATGTATTTCGCCCGTTCTACCGGCTCGATGAATCACGAAATCCTAAAACTGGAGGAAACGGCCTTGGATTGGCCATCGCGCGTGACATCGCGCGGGCTCATGGTGGCGATATCGAACTCGAAGAAGCACCACAGGGTGGGCTTCGTGCAAGAATTCGATTGCCCCTATAAGCAACTCAATAAAGACGGCCACCGTCCGGGATGGATTGATCCGGAGCGACCAGTACGACCTCACCACTAGCATCCGGAAATCCCAGAATCAGAATCTCGGACATAAACTTGCCAATTTGTTTAGGTCGGAAATTTATAATCGCGGCGACTTGGCGTCCCGGCAAGGTCTCCGGCTTGTAATGACAGGTCAGTTGCGCCGACGTTTTCCGCTCGCCGATCGCAGGGCCAAAATCGACCCAAACTTTAATTGCCGGTTTCCGCGCTTCCGGATAGGACTCCGCGCGCACAATTGTGCCAACACGAATATCAACTTTCGCAAAATCACCAAACTCAATCAGCTCCAAAGACTCAAAATCTGAAATTGTCATATCCCTCTCCACTTGCCACGCACACTCAGCTTTTCTCGGAAGCTGGAATATTTCTGTTACTCTGTTTACAAGACATTGTTCCAAGACGCTCAAGTTGGTTAATTTGTAACGCAAATCGCTCCGCGCGCCTTAAATTTCGGTCGAGCGCAGCCATTGTTGGCCCGAGGTCGGGGCTCTCGTCCTTGAGCCAGATACGTGCTGTCGCCAACCACACCGCTAATAGTCCCTTTGCCCGCAGTATCCCGAGGAAACCAGTCGCCGAGATCCCCGCGGCCTCGAGTATCCAAGCCATTGTAGTCATAGCTGCTGGCGCGAGGGATAATGCACCAATTGGATCGGCAGGTAGCTGTCTCATTAACGCATCGACAGCAGAACGATGCGGAGCCAGTGCATCAAAACGGCTCATGAGCACCTCAAACAAACGGTCCCTCGGAGTATCTTCTGATTCAAAACCGTAATCTTGAGATAAAACACGCCGATCAATATCACTAAAATACGCAACCAGAATAGAGGATTTAGTCGGAAATATATCCCGAAGCTCTGACAGACTAATATCGGCAGCATGCGCAATGTCTCGCAGCGAAATTTTTGCCCAAGCCCCGCTGAAAGCAAGATCAATCGCTACCTTGAGTATTTGCGCCCGTTTATCATCTTTATTATGGGTCATAAATTCGCCATTATCCGCCTTTCTAGCGGCATGGCAATGCGTTGGTAAGAGGTCGGAGATTAACCTGCGAGCTCACGGCTCCTTTTGGTAGCGGCTGCAATTGCGCGGGTCATGAGCTGTGCGAGCCCATCATCAGACATCAAGATATTAAGAGCTTCCAATGTAGTGCCACCAGGGCTTGTTACATTTTCCCGAAGTACCGAGGGTGGCTCTTCGCTGGTCAGTGCCAATTGTCCTGAACCGGCCACAGTTATTAATGCCAATTTGGCGGATAACTCCTTCGGCAGTCCTGCCGCAACACCCGCTGCCTCAAGACATTCTATCAGTAAGAAAACGTAGGCTGGCCCTCCCCCAGAGACGGCGGTAACTGCATCAATTAGATCTTCATCATCGACGACAAGGGCCTCGCCGGTAGCAGCGAGAAGAGATCGGCATAGCTCGCGCTGACTGTCGCTGGCCACGCCATTACTGCAGCACACCGTGATCCCTTGGCCAATAGCTGCCGGGGTGTTGGGCATCGCTCGGACGATACTCGCGCCTTTTCCCAGCTTATTCTGAAAGTAAGCGATGTCCTTGCCGGCGGCAATCGATAGGAAGGCCGTCTCATCACCGACAAATTTCAGATAGTCGGGTGCAACATCGTCCATTTGCTGCGGCTTCACAGCAAAGACTATAACTTCCGGATTTAAATCCAGCGGCAGATCTTCAGCATCCGCTACTACACTAACTCCACTAACACCGTCGAACTCAACTGGCGCTCCCATTGGCTCCACTACAAACACACCACCATCCGCGATACCACTTTCCAGCCAACCAGACAGCATCGCGCTGCCCATTTTACCACAACCTATTAACAATAGAGGGCGTGAAATTTTCATTATGTTGCTCTCTTAGGCTTCTCCGACAGTATCCATAATCGCCATTGACATGGCGTCTTGCGGAGAATGTCCGGCCCAGACAACAAATTGGAATGCTGGATAAAACCGTTCACTTTCACATAGTGCGATGTCAACCAAATCCTCAAGTTGCTCTACACTCAGTCTCTGCCAGCCACGAGTTAACAATGTGTGGCGGAACATTGGCATGTTGTCGTCGGAACAAAGATCGAAATGACCAAGCCACAACTTTTCGTTCACTAATGCCAGTAAATCTGTAATTTCGCTTCGACGGTCCTCCGGAATACGAGTGTCAAACGCACAGGTAAAATACAGCGCGTGGACGTCTTCACGCCACACAAAGAACATTCGGTAGTCGCACCACCGCCCAGTCGCTTCGACCACCATCTCATCAGGCCCAGAGCGATCAAAGCGCCATTCATTAGCAACAACGAGTTCTTCCAATATATCCAGGGGATTATTGGCATCAGCGTCAATATCAAGCGGCGCTATTGTCATACAACCAATTCTCCCTTTGCCGTTCTCATCGAGTGGTGCGATACGGTTTTCCGCAGGCCAGTCCCCGCGTCAGTTATAAGTGAACTAAAATCCATCCACCGCCGATATATTGTTGGACGAACCAAGTCACCTACTAGATTTAGATTGCCAGAAGAGAAACGCGAGAAGCAAGCGTATATATTCTTTAAAGAAAAGAAAATTCAAAGCGGCTAGGAATTTGGTGAAAAGCCATTCTAATTATTGGATTTTTGAGTGTCCCTCTTTACTGGAGATCGTTTCTTCGTTGGTTTTTTTAGCCTCGCTAACTCAACTTCTAACGTCTTAACACGCACCTCCAGTGCTTCTTGTGATTCGCGTGCTCTAACAGCAACAGCTCTGATCGCCTCGAACTCGTCTCTGGGCACCATATCTGCTTCAGCTAGGAAACGTTCGACCCGGTTTCGAAAAATCTCCTCCAATTCCAAACGCGCCCCTGATAGGGCGCCTGCAGCACCCGATGCGACACGGAAGATATCATCGAATAATTTATTATCGCGTTGCATAAGCCTACTCCCAAATTCATAAGGCTAGAGTAGGATATAAGGGGCCAGCCTATCCACTACAACCAGGTCACACTAGTAGGTTATTACCTGACTCGATCCTCCGTCGACTGCAATAGCCTGTCCCGTAACCGCCGCCGCATGCGGCGATGCTAGGAATAGCACCATTGGTGCAATATCCGCAGGCTCAACGATCCGGCCAATCGGAAAATCGGCAGCAAAACTTGCCTCTGCTTCCTCGAGCGAAACATCGAGCTCTTCAGCCCGTGCTTGAAGGCGTGCTGGATAACGATCAGTTTTCGTAAAAGGTGGATGGACAACATTCACTGTTATATTTTCCGGTCCAACATCGTTGCTAAAATGTTTTGCGAAATTCACGAGTGACGAATTACCGAGGCCACTCGGCAACGAGGTTTTGCCTGGCGTCCGTGCCGCCGTACCGCCAATACAAATGATCCGGCCACCACCGGCGTTGCGGAAATGTGGCAAGGCCGCGCGCGACAAGCGCATTGCCGCAAGCGTTTTACCCAAAACTCTTTCAATTGCTTGGTCGTCCGTCAACGTCTCCAATGTTCCACCTATGTTAGTTGACGCATTGCTAACCAAAACATTTAAGCCACCAAACGCATCCACCGCTTCGGAAATGGCACGTTCGCAACCTTCGGCGGTAAAAAGATTTGCGGTAATCGCATGCACTTTGACATTTCGTGCCCCAATAAGAGATTTTGCATTAGCAAGAACCGCTCTATCGCGGCCACAAATAGCGACATTAGCGCCTTCATCTGCAAATGCGAGAGCGATGGCTAAACCAATACCGCGGTTACCACCCGTGACCAAAACGGATTTATCCTTGAGTGAAAGCTCCATTTTTTTACTCCTTCTGGCGTAATAACGCCCCGATGGATATCGTGTTTACACAACACGTGTCCATTCGCACCCTTTTTCAAAATCCGGACGCGCATATATTTTTGACTAAAGCCGATTAATCTATTCAGGGGGACAGGCTATGCCAGCTGGCGAAAAAATAGTTACCATTCGCGAGTGCGCCGACGCCGTAAGAGCGACCATTGAGCGAAACCAAAATAATCTCGAAAATCTTCGCTTGGAACTTTTGGAGGCCGTTCATTCCTTTATCTCACGCAAAGACCTTTACGAATTAGGTGCTAAACGTCCAGGCAATCATATTGATAACTCGAAATACATCTATTACGACGGCGAGCTATCAATCACTCTCGACCAATTGCCCAAAAGCATGGTGGTGCCGCCGCACGACCATGGAATTTGGGAAGCACTAATAATTCTGAAAGGCCGCCTGCACCACTCGGTCTATGACCGACTGGATAACGGCAGCAAGAATGGCCATGCTAGACTAAAACAAATTGAAAACAAAACCTTTAAGCCCATGGAACTGGCCATGGTCATACCACCAGCCGAAATTCATAGCTTTACTGCTTTAGAAGACGAGACCTATATTCTGACAATAGTAGGTGGCAACTATGCAGCCAATCGGCACTATTACAACATTGAAGAAAACACGTACGTCGTCGCGAAAGCCGGAGCAGTCAAACCGCAGAAGGCAGCTTAGAAATAAATAACTTGAATGCGTGTGGCCGTACAGCCACCCGGCTTATGAGAAACACATGATCCTTGTCACCGGCGGCGCCGGTTTTATCGGCTCAAACCTAGTGGCGGCCCTGACCGAGTGTCAATCAGCGGCCGTATATGTTTGTGATCGAATGGACAGCGACGAAAAACGCTTGAATTTGAAAAAACATGCTATCGCCGGCATCGTTGAACCCGAAGACCTGCTTGCATGGCTCGACGGCGTAGGTGCTGCGACAGAGACGATTTTCCATCTAGGCGCCATATCGGCTACGACCGAATGCAACGCAGATACATTGATCGACAATAATGTCGCCCTACCCACGGAGCTATGGCGTTGGAGCGCATCTCATAGATGCCGCTTTATTTATGCATCCTCAGCAGCAACTTACGGGGATGGCGCGCTTGGCTTTGATGACGATTTCACACCGCTGGCATTAGCAGCACTTGAGCCGTTAAATAGATATGGACGGTCGAAACAGCTCTTTGATCTAGGCGCTGTCTTAATGGCAAATATGGGTTGTCGTCCCCCACAATGGGTCGGTTTGAAGTTTTTCAACGTTTACGGGCCGAATGAGTATCATAAAGGCGGACAACGTTCGGTCGCCGTCCAATTGTTTGAGCAGATCAAAGACACCGGCCAAGTCCAGCTTTTCAAATCACACCGCTCCGACTACGAAGATGGCGCTCAACTGCGCGATTTCATTTGGGTTGAAGATTGCGTATCGGTAATGCTTTGGCTTTACCAAACTCCAAGTGTATCAGGAATTTTCAATTGCGGGACCGGTGCCGCGCGAAGTTTCGCCGATCTCGCAAAATCATGTTTCGACGCCTTGGGCCACCCGTCGAACATTAAATACATAGACACTCCCGAGAGCTTACGCGGACATTATCAATATTTTACCGAGGCACGCATGGAGCGCCTTCGTGGCGCTGGTTACGACCGACAATTTACGTCGCTCGAGGACGGGGTCGCGCGCTATATTAAAAAATACCTGCAAGCTAATGACCCCCACAGGTAATTGTAGATGGAATTTCCCAATATCGATCCCATCGCAATCCAAATCGGTCCAATAGCCATTCGTTGGTATGCTCTCGCATACATCACCGGATTGCTACTTGGGTGGCGTTATAGCCTCTATCTAATAAAATTTTCACCGCAAGCATTGAAACGCACCCAACTAGACGACTATCTCGTCTGGGCGACGCTCGGTATCATTCTGGGCGGGCGACTAGGCTACGTGGTGTTTTATCAGCCAGCATATTTCCTCACTAATCCACTTGAAATCCTTCAGATGTGGAAAGGTGGCATGTCTTTCCATGGTGGGCTGTTAGGCCTAATTTTATCCGCTTATCTGTTCGCACGTCGTGGCAACATTAGGATACTAATGCTGTTTGATATAATATCGGCGGTCGGACCGATCGGTCTTTTCTTCGGCCGCATTGCTAATTTCATTAACGGCGAACTCTGGGGTCGGACAACAGATATGCCGTGGGGGATCGTCTTCCCCCACGGGGGTCCACACCCTCGCCATCCGAGTCAACTTTACGAAGCCGGACTTGAGGGTTTTGTATTAACAGGATTGGCGGCGGTTCTCATAATGAAATACCAGGCACTCATGCGGCCCGGAACAATTTTCGGCACTTTTCTGGCCGGATATGGCATATCGCGAATTTTGGTAGAGACAGTCCGCGAGCCGGATGCACACATCGGTTATCTCATCTGGGGTACAACCTGGGGCCAGTGGCTATCAGTTCCCATGGTACTTGTAGGCGCTTATTTGGTTCGGCGGACCATCAGTCAACCACCGGATAATAGATCGTGACTGACCTCGCGAATTTCCTGCGGCGTCGAATAGAGCTCGACGGCCCTATTTCTGTCGCTGACTACATGAACATCGCCCTAGGGCACCCGCAATTTGGCTACTATATTCGGCAAGACCCATTTGGTTTTAACGGCGATTTCATTACCGCACCCGAGATTAGCCAAATGTTCGGCGAACTCATAGGCCTATGGTGTGTCGCTACTTGGGATCAAATGGGCAGACCGAAGGAAACTAATCTGGTCGAACTGGGACCCGGGCGGGGAACGCTGATGTCTGACGCCTTGCGCGCAACTCGCGGCTATGTCGAATTCCGCAAAACTATCAATGTACATTTAATCGAAACCAGCAAAGTTCTTAAAGCGCGACAGAGAGAAACACTCTCCGATCGCGAGATTAATTGGCACGAAAGCCTAGATTCACTCCCAGAGGGTCCAGCCATATTTTTGGCAAACGAATTTTTCGATGCTCTCCCAGTGCATCAGCTCGTACATCGTAACGGTGCTTGGCACGAACGAATGGTTTCTTACGCTAATGGCGGTTTCGAGTTCGTCCTGGAAAAATCGCCAAGCAAGCTTACAACACTTCTATCACAAAACCTCGGCACTGAAGCGCCACATGACGGTATCGTTGAGATCAGCCCAGCATCAATCGCCGTAGCAAACGCGATTGGAAGAAACATTAACAAATTTGACGGGGCAGCGCTCATTATTGACTATGGGTATCTGTCTCCTCATCCCAAAGACACCTTACAAGCCGTCCAACATCAAAGATACGTCGATGTTCTCAAATCACCAGGTCTTGCCGACATCACTGCGCATGTAGACTTTACCGCAATTACCCGCGCTGTCCACGGCTTTGCAAAGGTTTACGGCCCTATCAACCAAGGAGAGTGGCTCAAACGGCTTGGGATAGAACATCGACGAAACAGTTTGGCAACCACCAATGAAAAAGAAGTGTACGAGATCGAGTCGTCGTATCGCCGTCTTACAGATAGTGATCAGATGGGGACACTTTTTAAAGTTATTGCAATCACACGGACTAGCGCACCCGCGCCCGCAGGTTTTGAGGGTAATCAATAACTTGATCGAAGTAAACGAAGACTGCACTCTGTGTCATGCGACACAAAAAGGACAGCTGGAAGAATGAACGATAAGCTTGTTCCCAAAGTCGAAGCAGAAAACTTAAAAGATCTAAAAGTGATTCGTCACGCCTTCTTCACGCGTGCGGGCGGCGTAAGCAGAGGAATTTATGAATCCTTGAACGTCGGTTTTGGCTCGCGTGACCAACCGGAGAAAATCAGGGAAAACCGTCGTCGAGCCATGAAATCGATTGACCGGACAGAATGCGCACTCCATACCGTTTTTCAGGTGCATGGTAAGACAGTGATAAACGTTCAAGACGGCGGATGGGACGCAGCGTTCGCACCACCGGCAGATGCAATGGTTACCAATCAGCCCGGACATGTTCTCGGGATAATGACAGCGGATTGTGTGCCCGTGCTGTTAGCTGACGCAGAGGCCGGCGTGATCGGCGCAGCACATTGTGGATGGAAAGGAACCTTAGTCGGTGTTTTAACCGCAACGCTCGAGGCAATGGAAGGCCTAGGAGCTTCACGGACCAATATCCGCGCCGCTGTCGGTCCCGCTATTGCCCAAAATTCATATGAAGTTGGACCGGAATTTCCTGCGCCATTTCTCCAAGTTGATGCGGAAAATACTCAATTTTTCAAACCGTCTGTCAAAGACAACCACTTTATGTTCGACCTTACCGGCTGCGTATTGAAAATTTTAGGAAAAACCCCTGTCGGTTCGGTCGAGCATTTAAATATGGACACTTGTGCTGACAGCGACCGCTTCTTCAGTTACCGCCGAGCAACACACCAACGTGAACCAGATTACGGGCGAGGGTTGTCCGTAATTTCGCTGGATCACTGACGCGTGCCTTATCTAACGCAACTGCTTGCGCTTACGCTTATCGGGTTGCTGGTCTGCTGTGTCCTCATTTAAGTTCCCCTGGATAATTTTGGTAACCCTTTTTGCCACCGTAAGTTGCGGACCACTGCCTCGGCCATTTGAAACCGGCAGTCAAAATTTGGCTAACCCGCTCCTGCAGATTAAAGACGGCTATGGGGTCGTTATTATACCGATCTACGACGCACCGCCGGCAGTTGCAGCCCCGCTCGCGAATTTGCTGGCGCGGCGCCTCGTAAAACACGAGATCCCCGCAACCTCAAATGACGTTTTAACTTTAGGAAACTTACTGGAAGGTCGGTACAGGCTTGAGAACTCAATTGCCGGATCCGCAGAAGTTATTGTCGACTGGCAATTATCCGATCGATACGGGAAAAATATTTTAGTCAAAACAAGTCGTATAAAGGCGCCGGCCGCCAGTTTAGCAGCACCAGATGCTCGGCACATCGTCTATGGTCTTGCGAACGATATGCTGCCCCACGTCGTTGAGCACTTCGTAACTAATACCCATTCAGCCACCGTTGAAAGACGCAGCAAAACTTTAGCGGTCGGAACAGTTATTGGCACACATGGTGACGGTGCCATTGCACTCCGACAGGCTTTTAAGACCGTCCTGCAGCGAGGTGGTATTGAATATACTGAAACAACCAGGGGTGCGACAGCGATTATTGATGGCGAGATCAAGGTTTCGCCAATTTCAGAAAACACGGAAAGAATACGAATCGTTTGGACGATTCGCAATTCAGCACAAAAAGAGATTGCGGTATTCAAGCAACAAAACAAAATTCCGAAAGGTCGGTTGTCTCGTCCTTGGGGTCAGCTGGCCTTCGATATAGTACTGGCGATGCAGGGCCAAATCCTTGAAGCAATGCGACGTTTAGAGACTTCCGGAGACAAGACCCTTCGTATTCCCCCGAACTTCAGAAAGGCTTCTAACGGACAATTTTGATGGGTCCGGTTCGTTCCCGTTTACAGGATGTAAGACCCTTGTTATAGAGGTTCGGACTAGACATCCGCCATTGGAAGAAGCTCTGCATGAAAATACTACCTTGCAATAGCAACCGCCCCTTGGCGGAAGCAATTTCTGCTTACCTGAACGTGCCGCTTACGCAGGCCGCAGTCCGTCGTTTCTCCGATATGGAGGTCTTCGTCGAGATACTTGAGAACGTTCGCGGCGAAGACGTTTTCGTAGTGCAATCCACGAGCTATCCAGCGAACGACAATTTAATGGAACTATTGGTCGCGATTGACGCCTTAAAGCGCAGCTCGGCGCAGCGCATCACTGCCGTTATCCCCTATTATGGATATGCAAGACAGGACCGTAAGACGGGTTCTAGGACGCCAATTTCGGCCAAGCTCGTCGCCAATTTGATTACAACAGCAGGAGCGGACCGCGTTCTAACCATGGACCTTCATGCAGGCCAAATTCAAGGCTTTTTTGATATTCCGACAGACAACTTATACGCAGCGCCCGTTTTTGGCCGCGATATTGAAGATACTCTCGGTGACGGCGAAGAAACAATTATCGTCTCGCCAGATGTTGGAGGCGTTGTCCGGGCTAGAGCAATCGCACGTCGGATCGATGCTGATCTTGCTATTATCGATAAACGCCGCGAGCAAGCCGGTGTCTCTGAGGTCATGAATATTATCGGCGACGTGGACGGAAAACGCTGCATCCTAGTTGATGATATTGTGGATTCCGCCGGAACGCTATGCAACGCCGCGGTAGCTTTGAAAGAAGCAGGCGCCAGTTCTGTTGGTGCTTATGTCACTCATGGCGTCCTGTCCGGTGGCGCTGTCGCCCGTGTTTCCTCCTCCCCCATCGAAATGATGGTCACCACAGACAGTATCCTTGCCACGGAAGCAGTGCGCGTCGCCCAAAATATCCGTCAGATCACCATCGCTTCGCTGTTAGCGGAGGCAATACTCCGGATTAGCAATTCACAATCGGTGTCGAGTCTGTTTGACTAATTCGCCATAAGGCACTATCACCCGTTCGGATTTTAAATCCTGGTAGTAGCACCCCTGGAGGCTATACCAGAATCTTATATGATTAAGGAGAGTGGAATGGCCGAAGCCAATACCATGGCAGTGACGGCGCGTGATCGGGCCGGTAAGGGGGCAGCTCGCGCGGAAAGGCGCGCGGGACGTATACCTGCCGTGATTTATGGCGGCAAGGCAGACCCTGTTATCATTTCCGTAGAACCCAAGGATCTGTTGCGCGAGATAGATTCCGGAAAGCTTTTTGCAACGGTATATCACTTGGATGTCGGTGGCAAAAAAGAACGCGTATTACCACGTGACGTGCAGCTCCACCCAGTCACCGACCGGGCCCAACATGTAGATTTTTTGCGAGTAACTTCCAATACCAAGCTGGCAGTCGAAGTACCGTGCAATTTTATCAATGAAGACGATTGTCCAGGCCTACGACGCGGGGGTGTCTTGAACGTGGTCCGATACGCGATTGAATTCATCTGCCGGGTCGACGATATCCCGAATGAAATTGATATTGATCTAACGGGCCTTGAAATTGGTGAAGGTGTGCACATAAGTACGGTTGCCTTACCGGACGGCATAGAGCCGACCATCACGGATCGCGACTTTACCATAGCCACCATCGCCGCCCCGACCGTTGTCGCCGAAGAAACGGCAAGCGAAGGGGACGAAGACAGTGAAGAGGGCGAAGAGGGAGACGACGCGGCTACTGAAGATAGCGCCGAAGAAGATAGTCAGGAGTAAGCAGGCCACGTCATGCTTCTGCTTGTGGGACTAGGCAATCCGGGCCCCAAATACGAAAAAAATCGCCACAATATTGGCTTCATGGCAGTGGATAAAATTGTTGACTGCTATCCCTTTGGCGCGTGGCGCGCCCGGTTTCAGGCCCAAACTGCTGAAGGTCGTCTGGGAGGCAAGAGGGTCCTAGCGATGAAACCGACCACGTTCATGAACGAGTCAGGCCGCGCCGTCGGAGAAGCCGTCCGGTTTTATAAACTCAATTTGAACGACATTATTGTCTTGCACGATGAACTAGATCTAGCATTCGGCAAGCTTAGACTGAAGAACGGCGGCGGCCATGCTGGCCATAATGGACTGCGCAGCATCGATGCCCATATTGGGAAGGACTTCACACGCGTCCGGCTCGGAATTGGACATCCTGGCAAAAAGTCTAGTGTGCATGGATATGTACTATCCGACTTTGCAAAATCTGAAGAAATCGGTCTCAAAACCTGGGTTGAGGCTATTACAGAATCAGCCGACCTGCTAGCAAACCCAGATTCCCACAACGCCTTCATGACCAAAGTGGCCTTGGCCCTCATCCCACCGCCAACTAAATCAAAAAATCCCACTTCAACGGCCCAAAAAGAAAGCGACCAAAATGGGATTTAACTGCGGGATCGTTGGACTGCCTAATGTTGGCAAATCTACACTATTTAACGCTCTTACCGAGACCGTATCGGCGGATGCCGCTAACTATCCATTCTGCACCATCGAGCCAAATATTGGACGTGTCCCCGTGCCGGACGAACGGCTGGAGCGGATTAGTAGTATATCGGCATCCGTAAAGACAGTACCTACATTCCTCGAATTTGTTGATATCGCCGGCCTTGTGCGCGGCGCATCCAAAGGCGAAGGCTTGGGCAATCAATTTCTCGGTAATATACGCGAAGTGGACGCCATTGTGATGGTGCTACGGTGTTTTGATGACGAGAATGTTACCCATGTGGAAGAAACCATTGATCCGGTGCGGGATGCCGAGACAGTGATGACGGAATTATTGCTTTCTGATCTGGAGAGCATGGAACGCCGCATCGATCCAATCGAAAAAAAATCACGGTCCGGCGAGCATGAAGCCAAGCAGCAATTCGCTGTCATGGAACCGGTCCTGGCCGCGCTTCGCGATGGAAAACCAGCACGCACAGTCACGATATCGGAAAACGACCGCGCTATCTTCCGGCAACTTAATCTATTGACAGCTAAGCCAGTACTTTATGCCTGCAACGTCGAGGAAGAAAACGCCGCTAACGGCAATCCACATTCGGAAGCCGTCGCCATCATGGCAGCTGCCGAAGGGTCAGGGTCCGTCGTCGTTTCCGCAGCCATCGAGGCCGAGGTGGCGCAACTTGGAGACGCGGACGAGAGACGCGAGTATCTCGAAACACTCGGCCTGTCCGAAGCAGGTCTGAACAGGGTAATTCGAGCGGGCTATGAACTGCTTGATTTAATAACCTTTTTTACCTCGGGCCCTAAAGAAAGCCGCGCCTGGACTGTTACAACCGGTACTGTGGCGGCGCCGGCCGCTGGCAAAATTCACACCGATTTTGAGCGTGGCTTCATTGCCGCTGAGACAATATCCTACGACGACTTTGTCGGATGCAACGGCGAGCAAGGAGCAAAAGACGCCGGTAAGATGCGTCTAGAAGGACGGGACTACATCGTCCAGGACGCCGACGTCATCCTGTTCCGTTTCAACGTCTGAGATCTAACCGCTAACTGCGGTTTCTGCCCGTCTATACCTATTCCACCTCTGGCTATTTTCTGATCCCGTATGACCGATTGATTTTATATTCTATTTTGTTCAAAACATAGATTCGTTTTCGGAATCGCCAAATGGCAGAGACAGGTTATATCGATTATCAGGAAAAGCTTTACCGCGCCTGGACACGAAGAGGGAGATCCACAATGAACGACATGATGACATCCGAAATGCCCGCCGCATTAAACGGCATAAAAGTCGTCGACCTGACGCAATTCGAAGCCGGACCATCCTGTACCGAAGCACTCGCATGGCTGGGGGCCGATGTGGTGAAAGTGGAAGAACCGAAGCGAGGCGAGCCGGGACGCTGGGGTTTTACTGATATGCCAGGCGTTGATTCAACTTATTTCGTATATTACAACCTCAATAAGCGTGCCGTGACCTGTAATCTCAAAACGGACAAAGGCAAGGCTCTCTTAACTCAAATGTTGGAGCAAGCCGACGTGGTCATTGAGAACATGGCGCCGGGTACTTTTGCGCGCCTCGGTTTCGACTGGCCGCGCCTACAGGAGATCAATCCGCGGATCATATTTGCGCAGGTGAAAGGTTTCGCTCCGGACAGCAAACACGCGAACTATCTATCTTTTGACATGATCGCCCAGGCAACCGGAGGAACCATGGGGATAAACGGCATGCCGGATGAACCACCAATTCGACCCGGCTCTACCGTTGGAGATACCGGCACCGGTATGTTGCTATCGATGGGCATCATCGCAGCACTGTTCCAACGTGTAACAACAGGCAAAGGTCAGCATATTCAAATAGCGATGCGCGACGCCATGTTGAATTACTGCCGCACACCGATGAGCCGCCAAGCAGCCCGCAACGACGTCATGCCGCGTGGTGGCAATGGTGTTTCCGGAACCGCCCCGGGCGGCCTTTATCCGTGCAAGCCAGGCGGCCTTGATGACTACGCCTACATCTTCTGTTCCCGGGGTAACGAGGAGCATTGGAAACGCCTTTGTAAAGTAATTGGCCGCGAGGATTTAGCTGAGGACCCACGCATGGCGAGTGGTGACCTTCGATTTGATCACAAAGATGAGGTCGATAAGGCCATCACCGATTGGACCATGCAGCACACTAAGACTGAAGTTATGGAGGCCATCGCAGGTGAGAAAGTACCATGTGGCGCAGTCTACAATACCTACGAACTGATGCGTGACGAAGATTTTCTCAAACGTGGCATGATGCAGGAAATTGACCAACCAAAACGCGGTAAGGTCACCGTGGCCGGCTGGCCTCTACAAATGTCCGGCAGTCACGTATCGATCAAACCGGCACCGCTACATGGCGGTAATAATGAAGACGTCTACGGCGAATGGCTCGGCATAAATGTCGACGAAGTTAAAGCAATGCGAGAGCGTGGCGAGATTTAACTTCGACCAATCCGCTAAACCGGCCCCAGATTTACAGGTCGGACTTCCACAAACGCGGTGTTGTAGGTTGTTGCACCGCACGCGGATGAAAAATCACGCGTGACCGAATTGGCGCAGCCTTCACGGTCTACACCGTCTGCATCTGGCGTATACCAGCGGCCTTCCTTCATCGAGACACAGCCTCGCGCGATATCTTTGGTTACACGGACAGGTAGGATCGTCGAGCCATAAGGGCTTTCGACACGCACAGGTTGGCCATCCTGAATCCCGCGGACCGTGGCATCCTCCGGATGAACCCACACATTATCAGGATCAACGCGATTCAATTTTTCCTGATTTCCGTGTATGGAATGCGTGCGCGCTCGAGACTTCGAGCTCAACATGCTCAGCGGATAATCATCACTGGTCTCGATGTGAGGCACCCATTTTGGAATTGCAGAAATTTCACCGAGGCCAAATGGGTCAGGGTTCTCAGCGAGGTTGGTCGAGTAAATTTCAATCTTCCCTGAAGGTGTCGAGAATTTATGATTTTGTGGGTCGCGAATTTGCTTTGCAAAGGCGACCGCATCCTCCGGCTTGGGAAATCGTGCGACGCCCTCCTTCATAAAAGCATTGAAATCGTCGACACGGTCCTCAGTGAACTCCTTTAACCATTCCAATTCCGACTTATCGTTAAAACCCTCTATACCAACGCGTTCAGCCAAATCCGCCACAATGTCTATGTCGTTACGGCATTCATACATTGGCTGGAGCGCCTGCTTCATGAAGATGGCATAATGCCCGGCACCGGCCCAAGGCGTGTGCACGTCGTTTCGCTCCCAGAAAGTGGTCGCTGGCAATACGATATCGGCATATCGCACAGTCGGTGTCAGGAAATGATCCTGACCCACTATGAATTCAACGTTATTAAGTGCTCGAATCGTCTTTGGTGTGTTTGGTGCTTGGTTGAAGATATCACCCGCCATTGAATAGATTAACTTGATATCAGGATACCCGCCGGATGAGCCCTTCTCCAAACAATCGGCCAAGAGCGGTGACGAAATTTTGGAATGAATCGGGTTCTTGCCTTCCGGCAAAGACTTCACGCCGTAGCGGCCTGTTGCTCCGTTGCTGACCCCAGAATTTCCACCAGCTATACCAATATTTCCTGTAATTGCAGCGAGTGCATAAGCGGCCCGGTGAAATTGTTCGCCGTGCAGCGTGCGTCCAGGCGCATATCCGCAATGGATCGCCGCTGGTTTTGTGGAACCAAACTCAACCGCAAGACGTCGGATCGTCTCCGCCGGAACACCACAAATCTCATCGGCCCATTCCGGTGTCTTCGGAATACCGTCAATTTCCCCTAAAATATAGGCGCGATAGGAACTTCCCCTGGGAGCACTGGCAGGCAAAGTGTCTTCATCAAAGCCTTGAACGAAGCGGTCAAGGTAGGTTTGATCGTGCAGCCGCTCAGTCACAATGACGTAAGCCATCGCGATAAGCGCGGCTGCGTCAGTCGACGGACGAATATAGATATGCTCTTCAGCCAACGCCTTGCTCGACCGATGACGGCGCGGATCAATACACACGATCCGAACACCTTGTTCTTTCGCGTGTCTTAGGTATTGCGGCGTACCGGTCCCAAAAGTGCCGTCCATTGGCGACCAACCCCACATCAAAATCAATTTAGAATTCACGTAGTCTGTGGGCTCACGGCCCGACGACTTACAAACAGCATCCTTTCCAAATACTGTCTTGACCGAGAAGATCTCAGCCTCGTTAGAAAAGCTTGACCAAAGATCCGAACAACCGCCGAACATATGGAGAAACCGCTTCAAGGCTGAGCGACTATGCAACATCGCGGTGTTTCCAGAGCGCGAGCCGTCTAAGATTGACGCATTGCCATATTCTTTGCGCACACGAAGTAACTGCGATGCCACTTCGTCCAATGCTTCGTCCCAAGTAATCCGCTCATACTGTCCAGAGCCACGTGGCCCAGAACGTCGCATCGGATACTTCAACCGGTCGGGGTGATAAATCCGCTCTATTTGGCCCATTCCCCGAGCACACGCTGGCAATGGCGCCACATCCGGCCTCCAACGCCGCGGATCCGTTGAAATTTTAACGAGTTTGTCATCCACGATATGCGCGTTGACTACACAGCGACCGCCACAATTGTGGCCACAGGTACTAGTGATAACAGTTTCACCTGGGCGCCCCTCCGGACGCGGCGCTTCATAAAGCGTCTGTGTCGACATTTTCTTTACTCTCTCCACTCGCACACAAAGCGGCTATGGAAACACTATCCGCTTCTTTTGGACTAATTAAAAATTAGGCTTCGTCTCAACTACTGCAGGTCTTTTCATAGTCTCCTCGAACCAAGCTGCAAGCTTTGGACGTCCACTCCGCCATTGGTCGCCTGGATGGCGCCAGTCGGCATATCCAAGAGATGCGACTGTGGTGATCAAACCCAGATGCAAAATGTCGCCAAATTTATCAACTAAATTCTCAAGTGCATCGTAAGTCCGATTGGCGCGAGCCGTTTCCTTATCGATAAACCCTACCGATCTTTCGCCTTCTTCCCGACGATTTTCATGCGACCGATAAAACAGCGACTCCATTAATAAGGATGCGACGCCATCAATTTGGAATGCTAGATCTCGTGCTTTTTGATCCTTAGGATATAGCCTGCCGCCAGACATCTCATCCAAGTATATGTCGATTAACAAAGTTTCGCAGATATAAGCACCGCTATCCGTCAGCAATCCAGGAACCTTTGCGCCAGGGCCGTACTCAAAAAGCATTGGTTCCCTCTCCTCGCCGGCGGCCACAATCTCTTCGACACGGTCCATCATGTCGGCTTCACGAATAGCAATGCGAGGGCGCCTAGCATAGGGCGAATTACACGAATAAAATAATTTCATGTTGTTTTCTCCAAAGTTTCAGGCGAACAGCAGCCGAATATGATTTCAAGGAGTTCTTTAAACATAGGCCGACTTAATACATTGGACCAAGCCCAAACGTCTAATTTAGACCTCTCGTGCGAACTTTTTAGCCGGTATCAGAGCGTTAAGGTCAATTAGGAAAGAATAAAAATTTACATGTCTAGAACTTCTAATTAGGCCCATCATATGAAAAAGCTTAAACCAATTATATGACCGTTTATCTTGATAATTTGGGAGAATGCGGCTGGCTTCGCCGGAATTGCTTTCTCACTTAATAACCGCATTTGGTTTGACCTGGAACCATGCATACAAAAGCAAATAGCTGAACCAAACCCCTCTCCCTTCAACGTTAACCAGCCGAAGCCTACCCTGCCGAGAATTGGCAAACCCTTTGGGTAATGGAGATTGAGTTCGCAACTTCCCGCGGATGATTTTATAGCCGGTTGTTCTAATTAAATTCCAAAACCTGTTGAGAGAGTTAGCCACTATGCCGTTTTTCAAATCCCATCCAGAAACCGCCGGTCCCGCAAACATCTTCGCCAATTATCCGGAAATCTACAGACTGTGGTCAGAGATGAGTCAGGAATTAATGAATGGTCCATCGCCACTTTCCTCTGGCGAACGTGAGATGATCGCCTCCTTCGTCGTTGGCACCGCCGGCTGCAAGTTCGCATACATAGCACATTCCGAAGCAGCCTACGCGCATGGCGTGCAGGAAGGCCTGATCGACGAGTTACTGGATAACATCGATACCGCAGACATCGACGATAAACTCCGTCCGATCTTCAAGTTTGTAAGAAAGCTAACAGTTACACCCGCCGAAATGACGCAGGAAGACGCGGACGCCGTTTTTGAGGCCGGTTGGAGCGAAAAGGGATTGCATGATGCCATCGCAATCACTGCGCGCATGTGCTTTATGCAGCGGATTGTCGAGGGGCATGGCTTCATCCCAATGACCCGAGAGGTCGCCCGCAAAAATGCAGAAAAGCGTGCCAAGCTCGGCTACGTCAACTTATACCCAGAATTCCAGAAAAGAGACTAATCCATTACCCTTAGAATGGCTTTGTTCCAACAATTTGGGTGCGTTGCATATGACGGCGCAGCGAAGGTTCAAATGCGTCACGGCGGTGCATCACACATCGGTTGTCCCACATTACCATATCTCCGTTCCGCCATTCATGGGTCCACTTAAAACGATCCTCCGTCGCATGGTTCCAAATTGCATCGAGTAGCTCTTCACTTTCCTCGACAGGTAACCCGACGATCCAGGCGTCAAGTCGGCGTCCCAAAAACAAGCATTTGCGCCCTGTCTCTGGATGCGTACGCACCAAGGGGTGCCGCGCGCCAGGCGAATTCGCGGGATCGCCGATAACCGCATAAGGGTACGGCCGGCCTGAAGAATCATAATTAGCACTGTGGTTACAAAAGCGTCCTTCAATTTTCTTTCGCAATTCATCCGCTAAGGTTGCATAAGCGTTGTACAAATTTAAAAACGAAGTCGCGCCGGATCCATCTTCTGGCACTTCGATCGCCCGCAATAAACCACCCGCAGGTGGAATATCGAAAAAAGACGAGTCAGTGTGCCATTTCACATCAGCATTTCCTAAGGCTCCAATCGGCTTGCCATCCTTTTCAATATTGGAGACCACGGCGACTTCAGGCGGCACGTTCTTATACTCGCCCCGCTTGCCAGTCTCCGGGCTCGGCGGCGATAGAGCTAGCTCGCCAAAATGCCTCGAAAAAGACAGATGATGTTCTAATGTCACGTCGAATTGGCCTCGCACGACCAATACGAGATGATCGTTCCATCCTTGTTTGATCGTCGCCACCTCCTCCGACCGGAGTGGCTTGCGCATATCGATACCTTTCACTTCGGCGCCAAGCGCACCACCACTTGCCACAACTTCCATTGTCCGTATCCTCCCTACCTTTCTATATAGATCGAACCAACCAACCGTTAATTGATACCTTGAAACACCCACCTAAGATTACTGGTAGATATGCTCCCAATACCTAACCCTGACCGCAAAAAACAGCACTACGCCGATGGATTTTGGCGCAACGAGACAATCTATGCCCTCGCAGCCGCTCGGGCGAAATCAGCCCCACTTTCCTGGGCCTTGCGAGACCAATCCCGACGCCTAACATATCGCCAATTCGTCAACGCAGCCGATAACCTAGCGGCCGATCTCCGACAACATGGATTGCGACCTGGTGACCGCGTTGGCATTTGGTTGCCAAGCCGGGCCGAAACCGGCGTAGCAATCCTTGCTTGTGCGCGCAACGGGTATGTAGGCTCCCCGGGATTACAGCGCGATCACACAGTGGAACAGGTACTCGACCTGCTCCGTCGCATGTCGGCCTCGGCACTCATCATGCAACCGGGATACGGCGCGGATGCTGACCGCTACGACATATTGCCCCGTCTCGCTGCTTTCACGAGCCTTAAAAAGGTCTACGCTCTCCCGCCGGCCGATAAATGCGGCGACGGGCCCCTATACGGATTAACACAACCAGATAACGAGCCTGCCAAGAGCAGCCCGGACACAGTCGTTTATTTGCCATTCACATCCGGCACAACCGGCATACCCAAAGGTGTACTCCACACTGACAACACATTGTTGGCAAACGCACGCACTATCGCTGCAGACTGGCATTTTAACGAAACGTCTTGCATATATACGATGAGCCCTCTGAGCCACAATCTTGGTTTCGGCGCGCTTATCAGCGCGATTGCCGTCGGCGGAGAGCTCGTGGTGCACGACCTGCCTAGATCCTCCAGCCTTCTTGAACGACTCAGACAAACCGCGGCAACTTTCCTCTTTGGCGTACCAACACATGCAATCGACCTATTGGCCGAGTTACGCGAGGGCGACACCGAGGGATTACCCCTACTCAAAGGGTTTCGCATATCGGGTGCCCCAATACCCGACACCATCTGTAAGGAGTTGCTTGAGTATGGCATCTCGCCACAAAGCGGTTACGGAATGACCGAGGCATGCTCCCATCACTACACACTGCCCGACGACCCACCATCGCGTATCACCAACACTTCCGGTACCGCGTGTAACGGTTACGAAATCCGCATCTGGACGCAGAACGATCAAAATGTTGAAGCAGAAATCGGCGAGATCGGACAAATCGGAGGGCGCGGTGCCAGTCTCATGCTTGGCTATTTCGAGGACGAAGAAAGCACGGCCAATTCGTTTAATGCGCATGGGTTCTTTATGACAGGTGACTTGGGCATACTCGATGCCGACGGGTACCTGAAGATCACCGGACGCAAGAAGGATGTAATCATCCGGGGTGGCCACAACATTTATCCCGCCCTTATTGAATCTCTGTCGATGCGGCATAAGGCAGTTGAACGTGCGGCCGCCGTGCCAATCCGCGACGAACGTCTTGGTGAGCGTGTTTGTATCGCGGTTACACTGCGCCGAGAGCAAAAACTCAACCCAAACAATCTGCTGTCCCACCTCGATGCAGAGGGTCTTTCCAAGTATGACATGCCGGAGTTCTATCTCCAGCTTGAAAAGATGCCGTTAACCTCCAATGGAAAGATTATGAAGCGCGAATTAAATGAATGGTTAGAGCAAGACGAAGTCAAACCAATACCGGTCCGCTGGAAAGCACCGGGCTAAAATAGGAAAGTGCCCATGCGCGCAGCTGTCCTGAAAGCTTTCGGAGACCTTTCTAACGCTGTGGTTGAAGAAATCCCAGACCCTGTCCCCGGACCGGACGAAGTCCTCCTGCGCGTCGAGGCGGTTGCTGCCAATTTCGTCGACCTGCTGGTGATCGACGGTAAGTATCAATTTTTGCCAGATCTGCCATTCGTGCCCGGCAAAGGGCCCGCCGGTGTAGTGATCGGCCTTGGCACAAATGTCTCAAGCGTTTCAGAGGGCGACCGCGTCCTCGCCATGGCCGAACAAGGCGGCTATGGCCAACTCGTAACAGCACCTGCACAAAATGTTTTTAAGCTTCCGGACTCACTTTCGTTCGTCAACGCCGCATCTATGTCCTTGGTTTACGACACTGCCTGGTTTGCCTTATTTGAAAGAGGCCGGCTTAAACCGGGTGAAACCGCATTAATTCTGGGAGCTAGCGGCGGCGTGGGGTATGCCTCCGTCCAACTCGCGAAAGCGAAGGGGGCCACTGTTTTGGCAGGGCTGACGACACCGGCAAAAGCGGACCTATTCGATGATGGGAATATCGATGGCATCATTGACCTTTCGGTCTCGAATTTGCGGGAAAATATTCGCGACCAGGTCTATGCCGCCAATGGCGGTAAAGGCGTTGACGTTATTATGGACCCCCTTGGCGATGAGATTTTTAGCGCCGCACTGCGCGCCCTCGCCTGGCGCGGCCGATTGGTCGTCGTCGGCTTTGCTGCTGGCAACATCCCAACCCTCAAGGCGAACTACCTCTTGCTCAAAAACATTGAGGTAAGTGGCCTACAAGTTAGCGACTATCGAAAACAGCGGCCAGACATGATGACGAGATGTTTTGCGGATATCTTCCGGTTATACGAAGACGGCAAGATTAAAGCAGCGCCAGTCGAAACGTTTCCGCTCTCCCGTTTTTCAAACGGCCTCGAGGCAATCCGTAATCGTCAAATCAAAGGTCGCGCTATTATTTTACCGCAGGATGATTGAGCGGGCAGACTGCGTCGTTGTCGGTGCCAGGTCGGCCGGATGCCCTCTGGCCACGCATATAAAAGCCCATGCAACGATTCGCATGGTCGGTAGGCCCGCTATGCCAGACCCGACGTGCGGCAACATTAACATATCTCTGCTTATGACGACGGAGAAGGCCTCTGATATAAAAACCGGTAAACTATCAGCCCTCTGATGCTGCAACCGCGGCCAATATATCCGGCGGCGTCAGAGGAACACGCGTTAGGTGGACGTTGAAAGGCGAGAGCGCATCCTCTATCGCTGAGATAATCGCTGACGTCGCCGGCATCAATCCTGTCTCTCCAATCCCCTTGACACCAAGTGGATTTCGCGGCGTAGGTGTTTCATGCAGTATCAATTTGACACTCGGGACTTCTGGAGCGGTGACCAATAGATACTCCGCAAACGTTGCGGAGATCGGCTGCGCATCATCGTCATAGCGCATCCATTCGAACAACGCGTTACCAATACCATGCGCAATACCGCCATAAAGTTGACCTTCAGCAATCTCGCGATCGAGAATACGACCGCTGTCCTGTGCCATCACGTAATTGAGGATCGTCACCTTCCCCGTTTCTGCATCGACCTCCACTTCGACCACTGCGGAACCGCTGGCAAATGTTTCTTCCTCAATTACCAGCATTTCTGTTGCTTCCATGCCGGGCAGCACTCCTTCGGGAAGCCGATATCCCGGCATCCCTGCAACCGCTTTCGTGACATCACCGAGGCTCACTTTAAGGTCCGAGCCACGCACCCACACGTTCGTTCCTTCGATTTCCAAATCCGTTTCAGCCGCTTCCAACATGTCGGCAGCTACCCGCAAAACTTTCTCACGCACCGCTTTAGCTGCCAAATGGGCGGACGATCCTGCAGTGACAGTTAGACGGCTATTCGATGTACCAATGCCATTCGAAATAGCCGCCGTGTCGCCAATGGACACGACGATATTGGACAGATCTCCGCCAAGCTGCGCAGCAACAACGCGAGACAGCATCGTGCGTGTACCTTGGCCAATAGAAGAACCGCCGCAAGCAACAGAAACCTTGCCCGAGGTGCCGATGCGGACAGTTACCGCCTCAAATGGTCCGCGGCCGGTGCCTTTCACGTAATTACCAACACCAATTCCAATATAACGCCCCTTCGCTAGAGCCGCCACCTGTCGCTCCCGAAACCCCATCCAATCGGCGCGGTCGAGCGCCTTCTGCTGCACGACCTCATATTCGCCCGTATCGAGTACAACCGGCAAACCGCTGCGCGCATGCAATTGCTTCGCATATGGCATAGCGCTGGATGGAATAAAGTTGCGACGGCGAACCTCCGCCCGATCAATTTCAAGTTCACGCGCGATACGGTCGAGCATGCGCTCCATCGCGAAGGCCGCTTGAGGATGCCCAGCGCCCCGCACGGGAGTCACTGGGACTTTATTTGTCAGAGCAACCTTCACGTTAACCATACAGGTTGGCACTATATAACCCATAGTGAGCGTTTCAGCGGAGTTAGCAGCTAAATTTATACCGCGGCCCGTGTAAGCACCGTGATCGTGGATGATCTCCCCCCGAATACCGAGTAACTTCCCGTTATCATCAGCAGCGACCTCGATCTCCCAATATTGATCGCGTTCCTGCGTTGTCGCGATAAAATGCTCGCGGCGATCCTCGATCCATTTCACGGGGCGCTTGAGGATCATCGACGCTATACAAATCGCCACATCCTCAGGGTAGAACACGAGCTTGGGTCCAAAACCACCGCCAATATCTGGGGTCACTACTCGAATCTTACTTTCGTCGCGGCCAAGCATATCAACCAATGCTCGCATCGCGGCATGCGGCGTCTGGGTGGACACCCAATAGGTCAAAAAATCCTCAGCCGCATCAAAATCGGCCATTCCGCCCCGGCATTCCATAGAATGCCCGCCACCACGATGCTGCCAAAGTGATTCTTTGAAAACATGTGGAGCCGACGCAAAGACACTGTCGACTTCACCATAACCAATATTGAATTCAGCAAGTAGATTGTCAGGGCCATCTCTGTGCGCCAGGGGGGATTCAGGCGCCAGCGCTGCACGGCAATCGGAAATCGCCGGTAGCGGATCATAGTCAACGTCGACTAATGCGGTTGCATCCTCTGCAATGTAGCGATTATCTGCAATTACAATTGCCACCGGTTCGCCAACATGCACGACTTCCTTGTGCGCAAGTGCCGGTCGATTGCGGTCTTGCTTGTAAAGCTTGCTTGGCAAGCCAACGACAAGTGTTTCGTTCTGCAAAAATGGTTTAATTTCGTCGCGCGTCAGAACCGCGTGCACACCTGGCAATGCTTTGGCGGACGAGGCATCGATGCCGCCAACCGCAGCATGACCGTGAGGGCTGCGCACAAATGCGGCCTCGAGCATATTCGGTCGGATAATGTCGTCAATGTATCGACCCTCTCCTCTCAAGAGAGCAGGGTCTTCCAACCGATTGATGCGACCTCTATCACTATCTGGTTTTGTCAAAAACTCACTCCAGTCTTTATCCGATACGCAGAGTTAGACCTATTCAAAATAATAAAACTTGAACCATCGTCGCGACATACAAAACTCGGGTGATTCAAGCACAATCCAAAGAACTATTACCGTGGACGAGTGCCTTAAAAAAGTAGGCCATGCCTCCAACGGCATTGATCCGATGCCTTTGCCCATCTCGACACCACGTGAGGTCCGAATATTAATGTGGCGTGGCCTATTCGTGGCATCGCGCCCACGGACCACATAAGATAACAGCCGATCCGGACAGCTTGGCCTTCCTTTCGAAGGATTGTAAATCAAAACTGGCCAACCCACCACCATTTGCCTTGGATTGAATAGGACACGAAAATTTAGACAGTCTTCCAATCCTTGCCTAACTGCAAGTTTTGACCGATCTCTATGAGAAAAGGACTCTTCGGGGGAAATTGGTAATGGAAAATCGCTCATCGCGTTGGGATATCGAAGAAGAAGAACCGGAAACACCGAAACCGGAATGGTTCGAATGGGCGGTTAGCCAGAGCCCATCCTCGAACCATGTGAAAGTCGACGATTGCGAAATTCATTACTTGAAATGGACCACCGAAAAGGCAGAAAAACCGGGAATTTTATTCGTTCACGGTGGAGCTGCACATGCGCAATGGTGGTCCTTTATAGCGCCCTTCTTTGCCAAAGATCGGCCGGTCGCAGCGATCGATCTTTCCGGCATGGGAGACAGTTCACGCCGTGAAGAATACACAAATGCACATCGGGTTTCCGAGATGGCTGCAGTAATCGAAGACGCAGGCTTGGGCCCAAAGCCCGTTGTAGTCGGCCACAGCTTCGGCGGCACAATGACCATGTGTTTTTGCGGCAAACATAGCTCCGAACTCTCCGGCGCCGTTATCGTCGACACCTTCGTTCGACCCCCGAGCGAAGACAACGATGGACCTCGCGGGTCAGGCCGGCCAAAGCCATACTTCCCAGATAAAGCAACCATCGCACGACGTTATCGGCTATCGCCTTACCAGGCTTGCGACAATGAGTTCATCGTCGAGCACATCGCGCAACACTCGGTGATTGAGGAAGAACGAGGCTGGACCTGGAAGTACGACGACGGTGTGCGCGGCCGGGGAACACAAGACGAACCACTCGCGGACTATCTTCGTAACATGAATTGTCCGAAGGCATTGTTTTATGGGGAAGAGAGCGTTTTGCTTTCAAATGAAGTGTTGGCCTTTACGTCAAAACAATTTAGCGGTAGCGACCATATCATCCCGTTCCCAGCCTCGGGACATCACTTAATGCTAGACCAACCCATTGGCTTCATCGCGGCATTGCGGGCCGTTTTTGCTGGCTGGGGTGTGTAAGTGGCAGACCTCGATGCGCGTTGGGCAATAGACAAGTCAGGCAAAAAAAATACCTCTGATTTACCCACCTGGTTCCAATGGGCAATGGCCCAGACACCCGCTTCCCGCTTCGTTTGCGTCGATGGCTGCCCCATACATTACCTGAAATGGAATCAATCGGATTCTAAATCAAATGGTCTTCTTTTTTTGCACGGCGGTGGTGCACATGCGCAATGGTGGTCCTTCATCGCCCCCTTCTTTGCCGCGAGCCGACCCGTAGCTGCCATCGACTTCTCTGGTATGGGTGAAAGCGGGCATAGGAGCGGTGAATACGGTAGCGCTGTTCATATCCCAGAAATAAAAGCTGTTTTGGAAGAAGCTGATCTCGGGGCCCACCCAGTCGTCGTTGGTCACAGCTTCGGCGGCTACATGACCATGTCATATGCATACAAATACGGTGCGGCGTTATCCGGGGCAGTGATTATTGACGCCGCCATCCGGCCCGGTACAGAAGATTTGGATACACCTCCCGCTGCCTACGATCGCCCCAAGCGTTACTATTCAGACAAAAAAACAATTGTTGATCGCTATCGATTGATGCCCGAGCAACCCACCAATAATCCATTCCTTTTGAATCACGTCGCAGACCATTCGGTCCGTGAGGAAACCGACGGCTGGACCTGGAAGTTCGATTCCGCAGCACGGGGGGCTGCCCACTACCAGGAGCCACTTAGCGACTACGTTAGAAATTTACCTTGCCGAAAAGCTTTTATTTACGGTGCCGAGAGCAAATTCATGACACCAGCAGTTTTGAAACACATGACGACACTCTTTGGTCTAAATGATCCAATGATAGCTGTACCTTCGGCACATCATCATCTAACCATAGACCAACCGATTGCATTCGTCGTCGCACTCCGCACAATTCTTTCTGGTTGGGATTTATAAATTCATGAATACCACGGCGGACAGCCGCGCCCAGATCAAGTTCGTCTCGCAGAACAATACGCTTATCCCATATGAGGACGCGAAGATTTCTATTATGGCACCCGGCCTAACTTTTGGCGCTTTGGTCTTTGAGGGATATCGGGCTTACTGGAATAAAGAGAAAGAGGACCTGTTCATCTTTCGGCTTGAAGAGCATATGCAGCGCTTAAAATTTTCGATGAACCTCCTCGAATTGGACGACCCACCATCTGTAGAGACCTTAACCAACGACATATTCGCGACTTTGAAGGCAAACGAATTCCGTGAAGATACTTATATTCGCTTGCAAGTCTACGTCGACGATTGGGGCTCAATGCTAGCAACAGGCCCGGTTGGTAGTTCGATCATTTGCCGCCCACGGCCAAGAGTTGCCGATTTCAGCAGAGGCAAAGAGTTCGTCGTAAGCAGTTGGCGCCGCAACGCTGAGAACGCAAGTCCGCCCCGCATCAAGGCGGCCGCTAATTATCTCAACAGCCGCATGGCTGGCTTGGAAGCGAAACGTCAGGGGGCGGGCGGAGCGGTCTTACTTAACGACGACGGAACAGTCAGCGAGGGACCAGGTGGCTGCCTTTTCATCATGCGCGATGGCGTTTTTATTACACCAAATGTAACGAGCGGTATATTAGAAAGCGTTACCCGACGCACGATTCTGGAATCCGCATCAGAGGTCGGGGTCAAAACCACAGAACGTTCAGTCGGGCGGACCGAACTCTATCTTGCAGAGGAAGCATTTTATTGCGGTACGGGACAGGAAATCATGCCAATAATAATGTTTGATGGCCGCCCCGTCGGCGACGGGACGCCCGGTCCTATGACCCAGAAATTACAAGTAGCGTTTGACAACATCGTCCGCGGACATAACGCCGACTTCCACCATTGGCTAACCCCGGTTTATAATGCCTAATAGCAAAGGCGGTCTCGACCCAATACGCTTAGGCCTGATTTGGCAACGCCTTAACGGCATAGTCGATCAGGTCTCCGAAACCTTCATTCGAGCAGCTTTCTCCACCGTTGTGCGTGATAACTACGATATGGCATTTAGCCTGCTGGACATACACGGCCGCCAGTTTGTGCAATCCCGTCGTAGCATACCGAGTTTCATTGGAACTTTGCCGCGAACATTAGCTGCGGTGCTTGAGAAGTTCTCCATAGACACGCTAAAGCCTGGCGATGTGATTATCACAAATGACGCATGGATCGGTACCGGCCACTTAAACGATATATCGATGATTTGCCCAATCTTTTCAGGCAATAAACTAATCGCCTTCGCCGGTAGCACAGCGCATACCGTCGACATTGGCGGCGCACCCTCCCCCTCTGCACAAGATTCATTCGAAGAAGGTCTGTGTATTCCGATCTGTAAGATCGTTGAAGAAGGTATTGAGAATTCCCTGGTTATCGACTTTATAACAGAAAACTTGCGCACACCCACAGAGACGTTAGGAGATATACGCGCGCAATTCGCTGCTTATCATGATTGTGCGGAAAAACTAGAGAAAGTACTTCATGAAGAGCAACTAGACGACTTCGAAGCTGTCGTAGAGGAAATTATATCACGATCATCGCAAAGCATGCGGAGGGTAATCGCCGCGTTACCTAACGGTTGTTATGCCGATTCATTCCAAGTCGACGGGTTCGACGAACCGTTGACCATCGCTTGTGCCGTGACGGTCGACGGTGAGAGTATTGATATAAATTTCGCAGGTACCTCCAGTCAGATCAAATTTCCGATCAACAGCGTAATGAACTATACTTACGCCTATTCCTGTTTTGCGTTAAAATGCCTGTTGGATCCATCGGCACCAAATAACAGCGGTTCATTCGATTCGGTAACAGTGCAAGCGCCCGAAGGATCTCTGTTAAATGCAACACGGCCCGCACCTGTCTGGGGCCGGCATCTATCCGGCCACTATGCCCCTCCAGCAATCTTTGGGGCGTTGAGCGCAATCCTACCGCAAAAGGTCATTGCTGAATCCGGCTCACCCCTGTGGAATGTTTATTTCAAGGGATTTGACGATCGTAACGATACACCCTTCATGAAAATGTTTTTTATGAACGGTGGCCATGGTGCGCGACCCAACGGAGATGGCCCCGGCTGCTTAAGTTTTCCAAGCAACGTATCAAACCAACCAATCGAACTTTTCGAAAGTCAGGCACCCTTGCTCGTGACCGAAAAATGTTTTGTACCCAACACTGCGGGTGAAGGAAAATTTCGCGGCGGTGATGCACAGCGCCTGTCCTTCAAGTCGATGGCAAATGCGCCAATTACGATGACCATTCGACATGAACGTATCACCTATCCGCCACGGGGACTTCTCGGGGGGCAGAATGGTGCTGCCGGCCAGGATTTGGTGAACGGCAAACATATACCGGCGAAGTCACGCCAATTACTCGAGCCGGGTGACGTTGCTACTTTTCAAATGCCCGGCGGTGGCGGGCTGCACGCACCGGAACTACGATCGAGAGATGCCATCGACCGCGACCTAGAACGCGGTCTATTAACTAAAGAGAAAGCGCAGCAAATATACGGCTCTAGCGATGACTGAACACTCACCGAATTATCGCATCGGCGTCGATATAGGTGGTACCTTCACTGACGTCGTTTTATGGAATGTTGCAGGCGACGAAACGCGTCAGACTAAACTTTTGACAACGCCAGACGATCCATCTCGCGCGGTCATAGACGGAATCAAACAAATCCTTTGCGATGCCAGCATTTTACCTCAAGACGTTGAGGCTGTTATTCACGGCACTACACTCGTCGCAAACGCCCTAATAGAACGGAAAGGCGTAAAGACAGGGTTAATCACAACTAAAGGCTTCCGAGACGTGCTGGAGATCGGGCGCGAATGGCGTTACGACCTTTTCGACCTCGCTATCGAAATGCCAACCCCCTTGGCGGAACGTCCTGTCCGTGCGGAGGTGGAAGAACGCATTGATGCGGCCGGCAACGTCTTGCAAAAACTCGACATCACTGAGGTGGATACCATTGTCTCGGAATTCAAAAAGCGAGGTATCCAATCCATTGGCGTATGCCTTCTACATGCCTATCAGAATGCCAATCACGAGATTGCCATTCGCGACCATCTGAACAAAATCGCGCCGGAGATATCTGTCTCGCTTTCTTCCATCGTTAGTGCGGAGATGGGAGAATACGAGCGCAGCTCTACCACAATTGCAGACGCCTATGTCCACCCGATTTTCAAACGCTACATCCAGCGCTTGGTCACAGCTCTTACAGATATGGGAATCTCACACGACCTTTTGCTTGTTTTATCAGACGGTCGAACCGTAACACATGAGACTGCAATCCAATTCCCGATCCGCCTCGTTCAGTCCGGGCCCGCCGCCGGCGCCCAAGCGGCGGTCTTATATGGTGGCCTTTCTGGGATAAACGATCTCTTGTGTTTCGATATGGGTGGAACAACCGCGAAGGCGTGCTTGATCGAAAAAGGAGAGCCACAGCGTTCGGCTAACTTCGAAGTTGCTCGCGTCTTCCGTTTTGCAGAAGGGAGCGGTTTGCCGCTGCAAATTCCAGCTATCGACATGATCGAAATCGGAGCTGGCGGCGGTAGCATCGCCCGTCTCGATCCACTAGGGTTAATCCAAGTTGGCCCAGACAGTGCCAGCTCAGACCCCGGACCTGTCTGTTATGGAAAGGGCGGGACCGAACCAACAGTGACAGACGCCGATCTCGTGCTGGGTTATCTCGATTCCAAAAGTTTCCTCGGTGGTGCAATGAGCCTCGACAGGGCGGCTGCCCGCTCTGCTATTCAAACGTCTCTGGCGGACCCGTTGGGTATCTCCGCTGAAGAAGCAGCTTGGGGTATTCACGAGACTGTCACAGGAAATATGGCACAAGCGGCCGCCGTCCACGCGATTGAAAAGGGTCTTAACATCACCCGATTCAGCCTGGTACCAATCGGCGGTGCCGGGCCAGTCCACGCCTGCAGTATGGCCCGTAAAATGGGTGTCGATAAATTAATTTGCCCCGCTGGGGCGGGAGTTGCATCCGCAATCGGCATGCTTGGCTCGCCCATTTCATTTGAAATTGCAAAGACTAATCTGGCACGTCTCGACAATGTCAACTGGCCATCGATCCATAAAATGATACACGATATGTCTGACCGCGGTCGCGCGTTAATTCGCGATGCTGGGATTGGGGAAGAAACTGTCACCGTTCAGTATAGTGCCATGATGCGATATGTCGGCCAAGGATATGAAGTCGAAGTGCCGATCGAAGAAATTACCGTAAAAAACGGTGATGTAATGGCGGTGGCTAATTGTTTTGCAGAGAGCTACCAGCGTCGGTTCGGCAGGATTGAGAATATGCCACCTGAAACCGTTACATGGCGAGTGGTTGTAAGCGGACCCCGGCCACCTTTAATAGGAGCAGTTAGACACTCAACCGGGAAGGCTGCAAAGGAGCTTGTCGAAGTCAAACATCGACCCGTGTGGTTTGGGGATCAGGAAGGCTTCGTAGAGACACCAGTTTACGCGCGAACACCTCTTGGATGCGGCACTAGTATAGAAGGCCCAGCGGTTATCGAGGAGATCGAATCGACACTGATTATACCACCGGACTTCCGAGGAACGATGGATAAAGCGCTGAATTTGATCGTCGAAAAGAGGGGCTAAATCTTCGCGTGCCTGCAATTATTCCTTCGCTCTTATAAGAAGGTCACGAAGCAGATAGTGAGATATCCAGTTTTTGGACTGTTATTTAAGTTCTAGGATCCTCACCTTCCGGAATCCAAAGCTCATAAATCTTTAAAGTGATAGTATAGGCCCGCTTAAGCACCAATTCCTATTTTTAAATCGCCGCAAAATTGAGCATCGTTGCCTCAAAATGCTCACTAGAGAAGCTAAACAGTTATTATTGTCGCTTCATTGAACCTAAACTAAAAAAGACGCCACATATAAAACCTTGCGGAAAACAATCCATGCATCCTGTTTCCAGTACTTCATGGCATGCCTATCAAGCTTTAGAAGATCAAAAGCAACGTTTAATTTCGACCTTAAAAAGCGGTGACAGGCTACTTTTCGTCAAAGCTCAAAATGATTTGAGCTCCATAGCAACGGTGCGCGCAGCGCTTGCATTAGGGAAAACAGCTGGTCTTGTCGATGCAGCTTTATTTAACAAATTTAAGAGATCCAGCGAGACACAGACGACAGGCTACAGTAGGATTCTTTGTTCGTCTAAATCAGCGCCCGGTCCTGGCATCATTTGCTTTACGTCCGGATCAACGGGGTCGGCAAAAGGCATTCTGCGCAGCGTTGACAGTTGGGAGAATACTTATGATCTGCAACGACGCACCCTTGAACAAGAGCGGACTGCCTCCGTGCTTATTTTGGGCAACATTGCCCACTCACTACATTTTTATGCAGCAATGGAAGCGCTCGATAGGGAGGTTGTCCCAAAAATCCTAACTTCATTCACGCCTAAAAAAGTAATAGATGCCTGTGTACAAATTCGACCTGAAATCCTTTATGCAACGCCATCGCACATTGCATTGATATTAGAGCAGGCTAAGACCTACCTTTCGGTGCCTTTAGACAGCGTCCGCCTAATTCTTACGGGTGGTGCAAAATTTAACGAACGCAATCTGTCCCCGTTACGGGAAGTGTTTCCGGAAGCAACCACCATCGAATTTTTTGGTACAACCGAAACGAGTTATATGACGATTAAAGAGCCTTTCTCACCTAAAGACTCAGTAGGCAAACAATGCGATGGTGTCGACATTCAGGTGCGCGGGGCAAAAAACCAATTATTGCCACCGGGCCAGGAAGGTACCCTATGGGTGAAAAGCAATATGCTCTTCTCACACTATATAGTTGGGCAAGATCTGCATACACGGTGGCGGGCCGGTTACTTGACCATTGGCGATCAGGGATTTCTGGATGCAGCTGGCCACCTCTATTTCACAGGAAGGGCAGGATCAATGGTCACCGTCGCTGGAGAAAATGTCTATCTCGATCAAATTGAGAGATCGTTGAACCGCTTCGTTTCAAGGGGAGAGGCAGTCGTAGTACCTATTCCCAATGAAATTCGGGGCAATCAATTGGTGGCAATAACGCAATTCAAATTACCTGATAACCAACTAGATGAAGCCCTTGAAGCGATGCGGTCAGAATTTGGGCACACAAAATCTCCCAGAACCATTATTCATGCACCCATCTGGCCATTTCTGCCTTCCGGCAAAGTTGACAGGCGGCATCTCGCGGAAGTCGCGGCTGAATTTTTAGCCGCCACCATATGAGCAGGCCAGCGTACATCATCGCTGCTGCGCGGACATCGATCGTTCCAATTGGCGGAACATTGCGAGATTTCGATTATGATGCTCTAGCGGCACCTCCCATTGCCCAATGCCTGCAGACCGTCGGGATCACGCCAGACGACGTAGATGAGCTTATTTTATCAAATGCGTTGGGCTCGGGTGGAAACCCTGCCCGTGTTGCCGCATTGGCCGCATGTCTACCCGAGCGCGTTGCCGGGCTAAGTATCGATCGTCAATGTGTTGGCGGCCTTGACGCAGTGCTATTAGCCCAATCGCTAATCGGAGCTGAACGTGCGGAGATCGTTCTTGCCGGCGGCAGCGAATCCTATTCCTTGAGACCCAAAAGGCATTACAAGAAAAGTTGGGCGGCTGATGCAATCGAGCGAGATCAGGCGCGCTTCACCCCTTGGCCGGACAACGACCCCAAAATGGCCGAGGCCGCTAATATGCTGGCAGAACAGATGTGCATTTCGTTCGATCGCCAAAATGAGTGGGCGATTAAAAGTCACACTGATGCTCTCGCTGCTAGAGACAGCCTTGCAAACGAGATTTTCAATCCACCAGGCGTGGAAATCTCGCATGATCCGATTGCACGCGCGCTCGACATGCGCTTGTGCGAACGGGCACCCCGGCTTTTTGGTTCCGTTTCATCCGCAAATACAAGCGTTGCCGCCGATGGCGCTGCTATAATGTTAGTTGTTTCCGAGGATGTATTGTCCACGTTGAAGCCGGGGTTCGGCCTTCGCATACGCAATGGGAAGACAATAGGAGGAAATCCGGCTCTTCCGGGTATTGCCCCGGTAAAAGTGATCCGTGAGATTTGGAATGGCCAAGGAAAGAATGTATCAGATATTAAGGCAGTGGAACTGATGGAGGCGTATGCCGTGCAAGCGATCGCTTGTGCTGATGGAGCCGGCCTCGACCGATCGAGGATAAACCTGGGAGGCGGATCATTGGCACGTGGCCATCCCATCGGAGCTTCGGGTGCTATTTTAGTGGTGCGGTTATTTCAAGAACTCAAGAAATCCGGTGGACTGGGTTTGGCTGCTATTGCCGCGGCTGGCGGCCTTGGAACAGCTGTAATTTTTGAAGCTATTGGATAGGAGTTGCATTTAAAACGCCTGTTATTCAACGAAAGTCACATATTCTGCCAAAGGCATACGCTCAGACTTAGCTTGATTGATTGGAGCACCCTCCGCTTCATAACCCAGTGCAATACCGCAAACTACGATTTCGTTATCATCGAGGCGCAACTCTTCAACGATGTAAGGGCCGTAATTAGCTAATGCGCCAATGCCACAACTCGCCAATCCCGCAGACTGGGCCGCTAGCAACAGCGTTTGTAATGTCAATCCTAAATCCATAAAGCAGCCGCTTCCCATCCGCCGATCAATTGTTACGACAATGCCCACACTTGCGCCAAAAAACCGATAGTTTTGCATGAATAAATCCGCCCGCGCTAATGCATCATTGCGGGCAATGCCAGCCGCTCCATAAAGGCTGGCAGCAGATCGCGCTTGGAGACGAAGCATGGACCGAGGCATGGGTTCGGGAAAATAGCTGTAATGCTGAGAAATCTCTAATCCATTTTTAATTGCCAAGCATAATTGATTGGAAAAATTCTTCAGCGCTTCGCCCGTAAGAACAATAAACTTACCTGGCTGTAAGTTGCCGCCACTCGGCGCAGATCGAGCGATCCTTAGGATCCGAGCGATGATCTCCTTGGAAACAGGCTGCGTCGTATATCTACGAACCGATTTTCGATTCATTGCAACTGTTTCAAAGGAACGAATATTCATGTCTGCTGTCCTACTCAGGCAATTACCTAACTTAAAGGTTGATACAACAATCCCAAATCCGCGCAGTTACTTTTATTATTTTAGGAAACTCATTAGATAGGTCAGTCGTTGCAAACCGTTAATATAGAAAGCTGTATTTTAAAAAGCGCCCAAGACAAAACATCATCATTTGCGGACAAGAAACCTATTGAAAATTACTACTCGGACAATGTTAGGACAGTCATAAACAACGATAGGCAGATCACTGGCGGAGAGAGAGGGATTCGAACCCTCGGTACGCTCACGCGCACAA
>CEUN01058058.1_pt1 | contig 39849 bp, 34 predicted proteins | sample 361501 | NCBI WGS metagenome assembly CEUN01 (sample SAMEA2622801, study PRJEB7988) | marine metagenome | biome: marine biome (ENVO:00000447); feature: marine epipelagic mixed layer (ENVO:xxxxxxxxx); material: "saline water (ENVO:00002010), including plankton (ENVO:xxxxxxxx)" | depth 120 m | reverse complement strand
GATTTTGTCCTGTCGATATCGCGGCTAATTCGGTCCAATTCACGCAACACTGTTCGCCGTCGACGCAAATTGATGATTCCCTGATCTGACACAGACAAGTCATCACTCGCATCGGGCGTGCGATAAATGGGTACAGGCTCATAACGATTCGCACCGCTAGCCGTTTGCATATCCGGGTTTGGCATATAGGCTTCACATGCCGGCCCAAGGTATGCCGGCCCGGCACCGTAGGAGGGCGTGTTCGCGATAAATGCTGGAATCTCGGCGGATTGGTCTTCTAAGTGCTTGGCCACAATGCTTCCCATATCAGGAAACTCACTGCGAGGAAGGTTTGCCGCAATGGATGGGTAGCCTGTTAAGAAGCGGTTAGTACCGCCGGAATGCTCTGCACGCTCGTGAAAGAGGCTTCGAACAATGGTGTACTTATCCGCCATTTGGGATAGCTTTGGCATCAACTCGCAGATTTCTAGTCCGTTTACATTGGTGGAAATCGGACGAAGCGGCCCTCGATATTCGCTCGGTGCATCCGGCTTCATATCAAATAGGTCGATATGACTTGGTCCGCCGTTGGCCCAGAACAAGATGACACTGAAGTCATCTGACAAGTGAGGTAATACCTCACCGTTTGCATCAGTTGGGCCACGACGTGTTTCTGTTGCCTGAAGTTTGCCAATTAATGAATCGGACGGCATGACATCTGAGCAAAATGCGCCCATACTCAACCCGCCAAGCTGGATCCAATTTCGGCGGTTTAAGGGGCCCACGCATCGATTGTCTTGCTTTGATGACATACCAGACGCAATCTAAAGACACTGCATAAATCGTATTTTCGAACACGTTTATTCTATAATACCAAGCACAAGTACCTAATCGCAAAACCGCATTCCACACAGTAAATACGTTTTCTGATGGCAAAACGTCAATTTGAAGAGTTTGAACTTGGTGATGTACTGGGCGTTGGCACAGTCGGCACCGTATACAGAGCTACCGAAGTAGCTACTGGCGATGTGGTTGCGGTCAAAGTGTTGCTTCCCACACTTTCTCAGGACCCCAACATTTCAAGCCGTTTTGAACGGGAAATGCTAATCCTCTCAAAGCTGGACCATCCCAATATCGTCGGCTATTACGGCGGTGGCGAGCACGATGGCCAATTGTTCTACGTCATGGAAACGGTTGAAGGTGGAACGATGAAACAGCTCCTCCGCACCCATGGAAAACTAACCTGGGAAGAAACTATTCGTTACGGGATACCGATTTGCAGTGCCTTACAGCATGCTCATAACCACGGTATTGTGCATCGGGATCTGAAACCGGCGAATCTATTTATGACATACGAGGGGGACGTAAAACTAGGCGACTTTGGTATCGCACTGGATCAAGGAGAGGCTGACCTGACAAACGCCGGTATGACCGTTGGGTCTTTTCTATACATGGCTCCGGAACAGATTCGTGGTGAAGAAATCATCTCAAGCCACTGTGACCTGTATTCGTTAGGATGCCTGCTGTACGAAATGGTCTGTGGAAGTCCACCATTTCAAGGCATGAATTTCGCCGCCGTCTTTGACCAACACCTCAACGGTACTCCGCTTCCCATCGATCAATTTGCCCCCGAATGCCCGGTATTATTGGGGGAGGCAATTACTCAGCTACTCGCTAAATCACCACATGATCGCCCGTTTAATGCGAGAGCAATACAAGGCGTCATGTCTGAACTCAAATACAACTGGACTGAGGATGAATTGCGATTCAAACAGGAAGCCGAACGTTTAAAGATCGCATTTGATGCTGATGAATACTTCGTCCATCAACCAGCATCTGAGATTTCATGGAAAACGATAGGCCTCATCTTCGCCGTGATCGCTGCACTGATTGCGATTACAACCCTATCGAATTAATAAGAGCTCGCTAACAACAGTATGACTCAATACGCCACATCTTTTTCAGACGTCCAGGATGCATACGAACGGGTTAAGCCTGCGGTGCATCACACCCCTGTCATAACGAGCAATCAAATCAATCGGCTTACTGGCAGAGAATTATTCTTTAAGTGTGAAAACCTTCAAAAGGTTGGGGCGTTTAAATTTCGAGGCGCTTGTAACGCGGTTATGCAATTGAATGACGAAGAGGCTGCAAACGGGGTTGTCACGCACAGTAGTGGCAATCATGCTCAAGCCGTTGCATTAGCTGCTGCACAACGTGGCATCCCTGCTCATATCGTCATGCCGGATAATGCACCTGCTGTGAAACGCGCAGCAGTCGAAGCGTACGGCGCTCGCGTAATACCATGCATTCCTACCTTGCAGGCAAGAGAATCCACTGCGCAGGAAGTGATCGACGAAACTGCAGCGACATTCATACACCCTTACGACAATGCTAATGTCATTGCCGGTCAGGGTACCGCCGCGCTGGAGCTTCTCGAGCAAACAGAAGAACTCGATGCAATCATCACTCCGGTTGGCGGCGGTGGGCTGCTCTCGGGTACGGCCATCGTCACCAGATCAGTACTCCCTAACTCCAAGGTCTTCGCCGCAGAGCCGACTGGGGCAGACGATGCATTTCGGTCCTTCGAGTCCGGAGAGCTTATTCCTCAAACGGGGCCAAACACCATTGCTGATGGATTGCTAACCAGCCTCGGAAACTTAACGTGGCCAATCATCCGTGACCATGTGGATGCGATTTTCACCGTGGATGACGTTAGTATCGCCGGCGCAATGCGTCTGATTTGGGAACGTGCGAAGATCGTCGTGGAACCGTCGGGGGCTGTACCACTTGCCGCAGTGCTATCGGAACGATTCCAATCGGAGTTTAACGGTAATCGAATCGGGATCATTATCAGCGGTGGAAATGTGAATCTCGACCGTCTTCCATGGCAATAACCAATCTTCACTATCGTGAAATATCGCTCATTAGGCTCGACTGACCTTCAGATCTCACGGATCGCTTTTGGATGCGGACCGTTGGCCGAAATGATGACAGAAGAAAAGCAGCCGCAGCAACGTGAAATCGTAGCCGCCGCTATTAACGCAGGTATAAACTGGTTCGATACAGCGCGTACCTACGGAAACGGCACATCTGAGGAAAACCTCGGCAGAACTTTGCGAGATCTAGGGGCTCTAAGCCAAGTCCACATTGCCAGTAAAGTGCGATTGATGACAAATGAAACGAATGACATCGCCTTTCATACTCGCGAGTCGGTTGAAACGTCGCTCAAAGTACTTGGCGTCGAATCCCTTACGCTTCTTCAAATCCATAATGCCATTACTGAGAGACGTGGTGACATCGCTACCTCTTTGACTGTTGAAGATGTACTCGGACCCAATGGGATGCTGGAGACACTTAGAAATTTGCAAACAGAGGGAAAAATTCAACACCTTGGATTAAGCGGCACTGGCGATCCTACATCTCTAAAAGCGGTAATTGACTCTGGTGCATTTGAGAGCATTCAGGTGCCGTTCAGCTTAGCCAATCCGTCCGCCGCGTTTTCGGTCTCGGATGACTTTGTAGAATTCGACCACGGGCAAATCCTAAACTATGCTGCTGAGAGACAGATGACCACGTTTGCCATTCGGGTTTTCGCTGGTGGTGCACTACTAAATCGGGCACCTAGTTCATACACGTACAAGACACTGTTCTTCCCATTAGATCTTTACGAACGGGATGTACAAAGAGCTGCCCGGGTTTCCGAGATTATTGCAGACTCTGGTCAGAACATTGATATGCCGCAAACGGCAATTCAAGCCGTACTTTCTACCCCAACGATTGATTCAGCCATTATTGGCCTAGGTGATCCAAATCACATCGAAAATGCAGTGCAAGCTTGCAGTGCTGCTCCCCTAGATCCGGGGTTTGTTGAGCGATTGATGTCTGTCTAGTGACGCAGCCGATTTAGTCTTGTTCGTCATCAACACATTCGATATCCGGCAACGGAGTTATTTTTCTGCGGCGGATAAATGGCAAGAAAAAGGCAACCACTGCTACAACAAGGAAAATCGCTGACACGGGACTTGTGATAAGCGGCAAATAACTCCCTGCACTCGCCTGAAGCGCTTCTCCAATTTGTTTTTCAGCGATAGGCGCTAATACAAATCCAATCACAAATGGGGCGAGTGGCATCTTGCAACGCTCCATCACAAATCCAACCAGTCCGAACAACATCATTACCCATACGTCGAACAATCGATTATTCAGTGCATAGGAACCGATGACACAAAAAACCAGAACGATGGGCATGAGTGCATATTTCGGTACTCGAGCGAGCCGCGCAATCCAACGCGTGCTGCACAACATGAATCCAAACATGACTGCGTTTGCCACAAACATTGTCACGATGATTGCGTATACCACATCCGGCTGATCGCTGAACAGGCGGACACCCGGTTGAAGGCCATGAAGCACGAGTGCACCTAGTAGAATCGCATCGATAACACTACCGGGAATGCCCATTGCAACAAGAGGGATAAGGGCACCGCCAACGGTCGCATTGTTTGCAGCCTCTGATGCAACGATACCCTCCTCGGAACCCTTGCCGAACTTCTCAGGTTCTTTGCTCACACCGCGAGCTGCTGAATATGCCATCACGCTGCCAATATTGGCGCCGATCCCGGGCAGTATTCCTACCCAAGTACCGATCAAGCTCGATCTAACCATATTGCCGCCGTGTTGTTTTACATCTTTGCGGGAGAGCCGCATCGAGTCGTCCCCAACATCAATGGATTCAGCCTTTCGCTGGCTTTGACCGACCTCGTGGATGACTTGGCTAATTGCAAACATCCCCATGAGAACCGGTAGTAGTGAGAATCCACCATTGAGCTCGTCAATCCCCATCGTCCACCGAATTTCACCGGTCGCTGGTGACTCTCCCGGCATTTGGCAGAGTATCCCCAGCATGCCGGCAAATAAGCCACGCACGAGAGAATCTCCGGAAACGGAACTGATTAAAACAAGAGCAACCAATACGAGGCTAAAATAATCAAAGGGCCCGAGCTTTGTGGACACTTCTGAAATAGGGTACGACAGCGTCAGTAGGAATATCCACGAAATGCAACCTCCGGCAAAGGATGCAAGGATACCGAGTCCTAACGCCCGTCCCGGCCGTCCGGTTTTAGCCAGTGGATATCCGTCAAGTGTTGTAATGATGGAAGCCGGCGTACCCGGCATACGCAACAACGTAGCGGTAATGAGGCCACCACTAATTGAGCCCACATACATCGATACAAGCAGAATCATTGCATCCTGTGCAACCATTCCGTAGGTAATGGGTAGCGTCAGCGTAATCAGCATTGCACCCGTAAGTCCCGGGACAGCACCAACAACCACCCCTAGAACGGTCCCGATGAGCACCCACAACAGAGGCCACGGTGGAAACGAAAAAAACAGATGCTCGATAGCTAGTTGAAATTCTTGCAATTCACTTTTCCGTTCTGCTGCAAATCATGGCAATTGTTTGCCAAGCAAACCTGTAAAGACAAAGTGAATAATGCCCGAAAGCAACACAGCAACGGTAATGGCAATCACCCAAGCTCGTTTCCGGCGATGGCCCTCAACATGTACCAACATCGGACTTGCCACAATAAGCATGTAGATAATGCTAACGAGTGAAAATGGAATGTCCGTCCATTGCACGATCGCGATGAATACAGCTGTGGAGAGTAACGAGATTAAGATGGCCTTGAAATCATACGGCTGGGACTTGGAGTCCGGGGAATCATCGGATGCTTGATCTTCAATGCCGCCTGGTTTATTAAACGCCTCCAAAATAACAAGGGCAAAGCAACCCAATGTAACCAACCCCACCCAAAATGGGATATCCGGCAGTTCAGTGCGATCCTCAGCGCTAACCCGCTGCATACTCGCCAACCTGCGTCTAATCTCAGACTTCATTTCGCGTCCGTCGATAAATACGGGTTCGCAAAGTAATTTGTCCAGCGTTTCTTGCACTTCAGGCACCTTCAGAGCTTGTTGAATTACGCCAGACATCAAATCCACATGTGACTGAGGTGTACCTTTCGGGAACCACCAAAAGTGCATATTGGAATGTACGAAGGGATAGCCTTGCTCTTTTGCGGTTGGAATGTCCCGCGCTTTTGGGTTACGTTCTTCCGCAAAAATAGCCAGCGCTCGTAATCCTCCATCCTTGTACCGGATGTACTCACCAAACGAAAACGCGGATACATCAGCGTGTCTACCCTTTACCGCTGCAAACCGATCTGCGCCTCCACCCGTTTGCGTGTAACGAAATCGCGACCCCTTTTCATACGATTCAAGGATTAGCCCTGCGTAATGAACGGGAGCTCCCAGGTTTGCGGCAAAGATTAACTCCTCAGGGCGTTTTGCAGATTCCTCCATCAGCTCACCCAGACTCTGGAAAGACGACTCCTCCGATACGGCAATGACCATGCTGATTTTTCCGGATGCTGCAACGGGCGTGAAGGCATCTGGCCCGTAATCTGCCTTACCAGACACCTGTGCTGTCATCATTGCCTCATGCAAAATCAGCATGGTGTAACCATCGGGATCCGCATCCCTGACCTCACGACTGCCAATCGTCGCTCCAGCACCACCCTTATTCTCGATGTAGAGCGACACATCAAGAAGATTGTGTTCGCGTATGGCGTTTGAAATAAGACGTGCAAATCCGTCACTCTCGCCTCCCGGACTAAATGGGACGATGAGACGAATATCTCGATTGGGGTAAGCAGATGTTGATATGCCATCACTGCAACCAATACACACGCATAGGGCTGCAGCCAGGATGAGTAGCCACGACATCATCATGCTGAGACGATTGGACAATGCGTACTGCAAAAGTCGGAACATCGATGCCCGCTCCCTGACTTCTGTTCTTGAGATTCTGTGATTCGAATCAGTTAAAGAATACACGCTCAGCTGTTTTGCGCAATATCCATTGGCGATCAGAATCACTCAAAAACTCTGCGTGTTCGGTTATCAGCTTGATGGAAGGAGCATATTCATGCCCTCCCACGACCTGAAATGGGCCGTCACTCGCCCACATGCATCGTTCCGGTCCATAGGCATCGAGGCAACGCCGAATCATGGGAATCAAATCAGTATACGGTGCCGCTTTCTTACCGAGAGCATAATAAGCTGACAGCTTAACCGAGGCATTTTTGTGCTTGGCAATCTTGCACAAATTATCGACGTCTTCTTTGCGAATTTGACCATCCACGCCGATACGTGCGAAGTGGTCAATCACGACAGGCGTATCCGGATACTTTCGGCACATCACATCTACTGAATTGAGGTGCTTTGCATCAATTAGATGGCACATAGCTAGTCCTTCTCTAGCACCTGTACGCCACATTTCATGCATCCCGGGGGTATCCAGCCATTTATCAGGGCTGACATCGCCCGGTCTAATTCGAAATCCTCTGCAGCCAAGTCGCTTCATCTTCATCATGGCTTTGCGCGGATTGTCGTTTTCATCAATCACGGCGACTCCGCCAAACACTCCTTTATGCCGTGCCATCATGTCAGTCATATAGGAGTTATCAAACTGGTAATAACTCATCTGGATAAGCACGATTCGTGACACGCCAACTGGCTTGCAATGAGAAAACAATTCCTCCGGTGGGAAATTCGGAGGCTGCATATCTTCTCGGCTGTAGTTTTCACCAAGAGGATATGCATCCAGATCCTTGGTCCAAACATGCACATGTGCATCAATCCAGCCAGCATCCTCATCTTTGGCATTTACTGCTCTGGTTATCGCGGTAGCGGCAATGGCTGCCGACGTTTTGTTAAATGATCTTCTGCTCATCTGTTGTGTCATGTTTTAAACCATCCGTTTGGTCAGGTTGGAAATAAGGCTTGGTTATAGTTTCTGGAGATCTGTTCTGGATTTAAGCTCAATGGCACGGCGTGCACACGCATATAGCTTACCTTGAATGCAACGGATTTGCAGACGGTTAGCTCAGCCATAAAAAAACAGCCTTAAGCAAATTCCATTTTACTTAAGACTGTATTTGAATTGAGCGGTGATTGCATCCATTCAACCCACGTTACCACTCATAATGCGCGCTTACCGGTGATTCGCCCCCAATAAAATCGCTGTGCCGGGCCCCCCTAAACAGGCCCCCCAGACGCAAGCGACTCGAATGAACGCAGTTAACGCACGAACGATGTTACGTTCTAAGCCGCCATCAATTGAAGGCCCCCTACACCGTTTTTCACGCCGTCCACAAATTCCTCGACAATCCTGAAATCAAGAGCGGTGGCCGCAAGTGTTTCCGGATGGAATTGTGTTCCAATTGCAAACCATTTTTTGTGTTGGCTCTCGATCGCTTCGATCACACCATCAGGGCAACGGGCGGTTACCACGAAGTCATCAGCGACTTCGTCAACAGCCATGTGGTGATTACTGCTGACGCGAATTTCACCGTCGCCGTAAACACGCTCTAATAATGAACCTTCGGTGATCTCAAGACCGTGGCGATGCGATGGATCCTGGAAGTCACGATGCGGCACGCTACCAGGCATATCTTCAGGCAAATGGAAGTGAAGATTGCCACCAGCTGAGATATTGAGCAGCTGCATTCCACATCCAATTCCAAATACCGGCATGCGTCTTCGTACGATTTCATCGCACAACATGCGATCAAAAGCCTCACGCCGTTTTTCCATTAATCTCATTGAAGGATGAAGCATGAAACCATCGTTTCTGGCATCTAAATCCATCCCACCGATGAGCATAAATCCGTCAAGCGAATCAAGTACTTCCTTTAAATCTTCAATGTCATCTAGCAGTGGCAGCACAACTGGTATTCCACCAGCCTTGAGAATGCAGTCCGCGTAACCTTCGGCCAGATAACTAAAACCGGGAATGTCCTTCGTTGCAGACTTGTAATCAGCGTTCAATCCAATCAGTGGCTTACGTTGCATCTTGAAATCCCTTTCAGATACTAAGAGTCTATGGCCAAGCTTATTTTGGCAGTGACCTTGTTCACTTGACCGTCCAAAAATAACGAAGAAGTCCTGAACGCCTGACTGATGAGTGAGCAATTTGTGAAGTCAAAACTACATATGACGAATGCCACGCTGACTTAAATAAACGCTTACTCATTTTACCTTGGACAAGCGGGTACCGGCTGTTCACAGCAATGTGATAAGACCGTCATTTACGAATTGCAGATCGTTGTTTGAGAAGATCCTTCAGGAGTCATTCCTTGATTCCTGCCTGATCATTTCCCCCCACTGAGCCAACACATCCTTGTGAGGCTCTCGGTTGTCTTTGCAGTTTGGGACTTCTGCAATTAACAACACGTTAGTGATTTGCATTTGTAAATCAGCTTTCCAATTCGGCGACATGACTCCTTCACAAGTAAAAGTCCAGATGACTTTGACGGGAACAATTAAGATGGGCGTGATTTTGCCAACATGTCACACCAGTGCCAAACTTTTCATTGATTTTGCGGGTAAGTTTTTTCCACATACAACATCTTGTGCTAGCACTTTAGGGTTTAGCACTATATCTGGCATTAATTGGTTAATTCTCGTGTGTTTATAGTGCGTTGTCACTTTGCTAATTGGCCGCTATCCTGAGACAAATGCAGTACACGAATGTAAATCTCGAGGCACTCGGCTACACATTGCCGCCGAACTCCATTTCCACCTCAGAATTAGAGGCTGAGTTGGCACCCGTGTATCAGCGTCTTAGCCTGCCTGAAGGTCGCCTCGAGTTGATGACTGGAATCTCCTCGCGACGTTACTGGAATTCAGATACGTTACCCGGTGATAAGAGTATTGAAAGCGGGAATTCCGCAATTGAAGCTTCCGGAATAGATCGGAATTCGATCGGCATGCTAGTTCACGGCAGCGTATGTCGCGACCATCTGGAACCGGCTACAGCTGCCCGCGTACATCACAAACTCGGTCTTTCTACAGACTGTCATATCTATGATGTATCAAACGCCTGTCTGGGACAGCTAAACGGCATAATACAGGCAGCAAACGCAATCGAGTTGGGTCAGATTCAGGCAGCCTTAATCGTCGGCACCGAAGACAGCCGCCACTTAATGTATTCCACGATTAACTACCTAAACACCGATCCTGCGATAACACGTAGTTCCATAAAGAACACAATTGCCTCTTTAACGATTGGTTCCGCCAGTTCCGCAATCCTGCTCACACATCGCAGTATCAGCACCCACAGTAATCCAATTGTCGCAGCCGCAGCCCAGTCCGACACACGACACCACAAGCTATGTCATAGTGGCCGTGACGAAGCGGTCAGTGACGGCATGCGCCCGCTTATGAACACGGACTCGGAAACTCTTATGCACGAAGGAATCCAAACCGGAGTTAGAACCTTTGAGCAGTTCTTAAATCGCAGTGGGTGGCGACGAGATGAAATCTCGAGGTCATACTGCCACCAGGTCGGCAGCGCCCATCGCAAACTAATGCTGGACTCACTCGGCCTCCGTCTCGATCGGGACTTTACCACTTTTCAGTGGCTTGGCAACACTGGTTCCGCCGCTCTACCGGTAACACTCGCGATCGGTATCGAACAACAAGAGATTAACGAGTTAGAGAACATCGCCCTGTTGGGTATTGGTTCGGGCATTAACTGCCTGATGATCGCGGCCCAGCTATCATCTGTAGCCGTCGGCACCAACACTCCCGCTGCGGACATTATCAGCCAGATATCATAGCCGCACCTGCATCGCAGCAAGGCTCTTCGGTATCTACCGCTGTCACGGTAGCTTTCGCCATTTAGTGAACATGAGCTAAGCGTCTAATAACACCGGCGTTACGACTTCAGCAGGTTCCTCAACACAGTCTGTAAGATGCCACCGTTTCGGTAGTAGTCCATTTCCACAGGTGTATCAATTCGAACTGATGTTTGGAATTCAGTTTGTGAACCATCCGCAGCTGTTGCACGGATCGTGAGTTCTGAAAGCGGTTGTAGGTTATCATCGAGCCCGAGCACATCGAACGTTTCTTCACCAGTAAGCCCTAGCGACTGCCACGACTGGCCATCAACTAATTCGAGTGGAAGAACCCCCATACCCACCAGATTGCTCCGGTGAATACGCTCATAACTTGCTGCAATCACTGCTTTGACACCCATTAGCTGAGTTCCTTTAGCAGCCCAATCACGACTGCTACCTGTGCCATACTCTTTACCGGCAAGCACCACCAACGGTACATTTTCCTCGTGGTAACGCATCGCTGCATCATAAATTGTCATTTCGTCACCACTTGGAATGTGACGTGTAACACCACCTTCGGTACCCGGTGCAAGCTGGTTTCGAATCCGAATGTTGGCGAATGTCCCACGCAGCATCACGCGGTCGTTACCACGGCGTGAGCCATAGCTATTAAAGTCCACTCGCTGCACACCGTTGTCATTCAAGTATTTACCAGCGGGACTGTCTCCGGCAATTGCACCGGCAGGTGAGATATGATCAGTTGTCACGCTGTCACCAAGTGCTGCAAGTGCTCGGGCACCCTGAATCGGCTTTATTGCATCGACATCTTCAGAGAGTCCAACCATAAATGGCGGCTCTTGAATGTATGTGCTAACCTCACTCCAGGCGTACAGATCGCCTTCTGTAATGGAGATTTGATTCCATTTTTCATTGGAATCAAATGCATTACCGTAACGATCTGCGTACATTTCCGGTTTTATGCTATCGCCGATTACCTGCCGGACCTCTTCGTGAGTCGGCCATATATCCTTTAGGAACACATCGTTCCCGTCCTGATCCGAACCTAGTGGCTCGTTGATAAGATCCACGGTTGTCGATCCAGCAAGAGCATAAGCAACGACCAGCGGTGGGCTGGCGAGGTAATTTGCCTTTACCAGTGGATTCACGCGACCTTCAAAATTTCGGTTTCCACTAAGTACGGCAGATGCCACCAAGTCACCTTCCTGTACGGCAGATGCAACCGCTGGAGGTAAAGGTCCGCTGTTTCCGATACACGTAGTACATCCGTAGCCAACCACGTGGAACCCAAGTGTTTCAAGTGAGTCGGTAAGTCCTGCAGCATCAAGGTAGTCCGCTACAACACGCGATCCCGGTGCCAAACTTGTCTTCACGTGCGGTTTAACAGCAAGGCCTTTTGCGGCCGCATTTTGAGCTAGGATACCTGCGGCAACCATCACCGACGGATTCGACGTGTTTGTGCAGCTTGTAATTGCAGCGATCACCACGGCACCATGCCCAATATCGGAAGAATGGCCGTTATTTTCAACGCGTCCTGTACGATCCAACGCGTCACCTTCGAGTCCAAACCCGCGTTCTGAAACAGGTGCGCGTAAAGTCTCATCAAACGCTGGTTTCATTTGCGATAATGCAATTCTGTCCTGCGGTCGCTTAGGGCCAGCCAATGATGACTCGACATTTGCAAGATCCAAGTGAAGTGACTTGGTGTAGTTTGGTACGGGTGCATCATCAGTTCTGAGTAATCCCTGCTCCGTTGTATAGGAACGCACGAGCGCAACTTCTTCAGTAGTACGTCCGGTAGCAGCAAGAAATGCGAGCGATTCTTCATCGATAGGGAAGAATCCCATCGTGGCGCCGTATTCAGGCGCCATATTGGCAATCGTGGCTCGGTCAGCAAGACTCATTGCACTAACACCATCACCGTAGAATTCGACAAACTTTCCAACGACGCCTTCCTGCCGTAACATCTCCACAGCCACAAGCACAAGATCCGTTGCTGTGGTGCCGGCAGGTAATTTACCTGTCAATTCAAACCCAATTACTTCGGGCATCAGCATGTATAGCGGCTGCCCCAGCATTGCGGCTTCTGCCTCGATTCCGCCAACGCCCCAACCAACGACACCAAGGCCGTTGATCATGGTTGTATGCGAATCTGTTCCAACGAGCGTGTCAGGAATTGCAACACTTCCATGCTGGTCCTCTCTAACAAACACCCCCTTAGCGAGAAACTCGAGGTTTACCTGATGGACGATTCCAACATTGGGCGGCACAACCCGGAAGTTATCAAACGCATGCTGCCCCCAACGAAGGAATTCGTAGCGTTCCTTGTTGCGTTGGAATTCGAGTTCTACGTTTGCCTCTAATGACGCATCGCTGCCAAAGCTGTCTACTTGCACCGAGTGATCAATGACTAGGTCTACGGGAATCAGCGGGTTAATCTTTTTCGGATCACCACCCATTCGCTGCATGGCAGATCGCATGGCAGCCAAATCAACAACAGCCGGCACACCTGTGAAGTCCTGGAGCACAACTCGAGACGGTTTAAAAGGAATCTCACATTGGGCGGGGGATTCGGCATTCCACGCAGCAAGGTTCTTTACATCTTCTTCGGTTACTACGAATCCGTCGCAATTTCTAAGAACAGACTCGAGTAATACTCGAATCGAGTACGGCAGCGAAGATATATTCCCCAGACCGGCTTCCTCTAACTTCGACAGCCGGTAGATCCCCATTGGGCCGTTAGGCGTTTCGAATGTGTCACGTGCTCCAAAGGGATCAAAAACAGTTTCAGTACTCATGGTTTTTCCGATTGATTGTAGATTCCGAATCCGGATATGTTCAGATTGATGACGCAAGATCGCCATAATCCTCAATTTTAATGCAACGGCCATTCAAGAGACAGTAGCCCGATTTGTCAATCAATGCTGTTAGTTCACCTATAGTCGAAGTAGGCAAAAAGGGGTTACTTTTCGTAAGATATCTTCGCGGTGCTACTTGTTGTTTGTCACAGATCCACCTCTTACGCCGCGTAATTAATCCTATTCCTTTCATTTACAGCGTGGACGACTGTACCCATGACCACCTTAGACGACTTTCAAAGTACATTCAGATCGGCATCGGGAATGCCATTTCATCCTGAATCACTTAGTTTTGCGAACATTGCCTTGATCAGTGATGTCAATGAAAGTGTGGCGCAGCTGCTTAATGACCAGGTACACCAATTTCTCGCTGCTGCACTACCAAATTCATTTGAGATAACCACGATCAATTCAGAGAGTTACAATTCCGTTGCCAATATGCTCACGGCAATCGAACAGCTCACTCCAACAACGAACCTTATCTGCACATACAGAAATCTGTACAACAGAAACGAAGATCTTCCGGAAAGCCTAGGCACTCACGTCGACGTACTAACCCAACGCGTGGATGTACCGGTTTTGCTGCTTCCCCGCCCCGACAGGGTTGATTTAACACGCCTGTCCCTTCAAGAAGTCATGGCAGTAACCAATCACTTGTCCGGAGACAATCACCTAATTAGTGTGGCTGCACATTTCACTCCAGAGGATGGAACACTGGTTCTTTCTCACATCGAGGACGAAGCAGCATTTAAACGCTACGAACAAGCCATCGGTCGCATTCCAGCAATACCCACCGATTCGTCCACATCTGCTATTAAGAGTCAATTATTGCACATGGCGCAGCAATTCATTTCATCTTGTGAACATGAATTGGGAGAGCAACATTTCACGATCGAAAAACACGTTAATTTCGGGAAACCGTTAGTAGAATACAAAAATCTTTGTAGCGAGCATCAAGTCGATTTGCTTGTACTAAATAGCAAGGATGCGGATCACATTGCCATGGACGGCCCTGCATATGAGCTCGCCGTTGAAATGCGCAATATTCCGGTACTCTTACTTTGACCCTGACTTCGAATAACCGTTGCAGCAGCATACTGAGCTAACAAATAAAACATGTACACCCTTATCGCTTCAGCCGACGTACCGACTTCCGTCACCGTCGTATTTTCACTGTTTCTAACCGGCCTGATCCTATGCCTGGCTCTTGAAGAGAAACTTCATGCAAAGAAATCCGTCATTGCCGGATCCTTCGCTGTCATTTGCTTGCTGGCCGGAGCCGCCTATGAGATTCTCCCATTTGGCGAAGTGGGAATTCCCCCTGTACCAGCGACACATGAAGCAGATGATCACGCGACGGACCATGACGAACATGCCAGCGGCCATACGGTTGCGATGCCCGTCTATATCCCCGCAATTGACTGGGGAGTCATCGCTATCATCCTGGGTTCGAGCATTTTTGTGGACGTCACAACCAAGTCCGGACTTTTTACATGGATTGCGATCAAGGTAACAAAAGCATCACGGGGTGATCCACGACGACTCCTGATCTTTTATGGAATCATGACAGTCGTGTTTTCCGCTGTACTGAATAACGTCACGGCAATGATCATTGTCGGATCACTTACGGTGGTCTCTCTTGAGCGATTGGGAATTCGCGAGAAGCTGCTAGGTTTTCTATTGATTGAAGGTCTACTAACGAATATCGGTGGTCTGCTGACTCTCATCAGCAGCGTGCCGAATATTATCGTGGGTAACGCTGCAGGAATTAGCTTTGCGACTTTCTTCATCAAGGCGAGCCCGTATGTTGTGGTCGCCACGGCAATCACCCTTTACCTCGGTGCCCGCATCTTCAAAATCGAAAAGCTAAAGGATGAGGAGGAAAGAACTCGGGCTGAACGGCAGGTGATGCAATTCGATGAAAACGACGGAGTAACCAGTTGGGCATTCTTTCGGTTCTCAGCCGTAGTGCTTTGCCTATTCATCATTACCATCGCCTGCACCTCGGTTCTGCCATATGTTAAAGATCTCGGGATGGGATACGTCGCACTCTCGTTCGCAATGATCATGCTTTTGAGATACCGCTCAACTGCCGACCAATTCTATCGGGCAGTCGACTGGGATTTATTGGGATTCTTCATGTGCCTGTTTGGCGTCATCTACGTTATGGAATGGGCCGGCGTACTTACCGCAATAGGAAATGGCATGAAACAAGTCTTGGCGGACCCGGCAAGTGCAACGGCGAACGCCAGAGATGTAAGCACAATGCTCGTTGGAGCTGCTGGTTTTAGCAGCGTCACGGATAACATACCGTTGGCGGCGATGCTGGCCAATATTCTGGAAGTAGAGTTGCAAACTCCACCAGAATCAAAGCTCTGGTGGTCCGTAATCTTTGGCGCCAATCTCGGCGGAAATATCACGCCGATCGGTTCTGCCTCCACGCTCGTTGCTGTAACCATCATGCACAAGCAAAAGCTCAATATGTCCTTCAGCGCCTTTATTAAAGCTGCCGGACTATTTGCAATTGTTCAGATCCTGCTCGCACTGGCTTATGTCGTCCTGGTGCTTTGATAGAACTCCATTATCGATCCCGACTAACACCTGCCTTATGACAAATGGATCTCGGGTATCAGGTCAGCGTTAATCTCGATCTTTGGATACTCTTCAGTGGAGTCCAGAATTTCCTGACAACACGTCGTTAGATCGCCGATGAATTTTACGATATCAAGTCCCTCGTATAGGTCACCGTATTCGCTTAGATACTGCGTGCTGCTGTTGTATAGCTTACGCGCACCGCGGATATTTCCATTTACAAAGTGGTGAAGACATACAGCCACTTGAATCAGGCCCTGGTAAAACGTCCTGCCGTGTCCATGAAAGTCCTGCCATAGATCCTCCCAGACTTCATGGGCTTCAAAGAACTCGAATTCATTGAAGTATTCGATTCCCTTGAGATACCGCTCATCGAAATGTGTGGGCTCGGTCAACTTTGGACTCCAATCAGGCCTGAGGTCGTACAGTAATTGAGAGTGATAAATAGTGCTTCACAATGATAGCCGGAAAAGGTTACGATTGTGAAGTTGCACGCGTCAGGATTACCACAGCACCACACCAGGATAAATCATCTTCATGCCACAGTCTCCAGAGAAACGCCATGCAATGAAGGTGGTAAGGCAGTTAGCTAAGGACTATGCCGATGCGGAATGTGCTTTGAACTTTCGCACACCGTATCAATTGCTAATCGCGACTATTCTCTCAGCGCAATGTACAGATGAGCGTGTAAACATTGTGACTAAAAGCCTTTTCAATGAGTTCCCAAATGCAAAACGCATGGCTGCGGCGACTCAAAAGCAAATCGAAAAGCATATTAAGAGCGCCGGATTCTTTCGCGCGAAAGCCAAGAATATAAAAAGCTGTTCCGAAGATCTCGTAAACCTGCATGGCTCAAAAGTGCCACAGGACTTTGATGCACTCGTGAAACTCGCCGGAGTCGGACGCAAAACAGCCAACGTCGTCATGGGCGTGGCTTGGGGAATACCAACGGGAGTCGTCGTCGATACGCACGTCGGGCGAATAAGCCGGCGACTCGGAATCACATCTGAAACAGATCCCGTGAAAGCGGAGCGTGAGCTGATTTCAGTAATACCCCAAGCTGAATGGATTGATTATTCCCACCGAATGATTCATCATGGTCGTGCTGTGTGCAACGCGCGCAAACCGGATTGCGAAAACTGCCGAATGAAACGATTTTGTCCACGCATTGGAGTTACCGCTTAATCTGCCCGTTTCCCACCAACCTAACTAAAAACTAATCACGGAGTTTGGAGCGATGATCCTAACCGGCGAAGAAATCAGGAAACGCATGGGGGAAACGATTAATATCGACCCTTACAACCCTGATAACCTAAACCCGAATAGCTACAACCTCACTCTCCATGACGAATTGATGGTCTATGAAGAAGTTGTGCTGGATATGCGACAGGTGAATCGTGTCCGCCGAATTCAAATTCCGGAGTCTGGACTCGTTCTGAATCCTAACCAGTTGTATCTTGGACGCACCGTGGAACGCACAGAAACACACGAGCTTGTGCCAATGATTGAAGGGCGCAGCAGTATTGGACGCCTCGGTTTGTTCGTACATATTACCGCTGGATTTGGTGACGTCGGCTTTTGTGGTTTCTGGACGCTTGAGATGTTTGCCGTTCAGCCAGTAAAGATTTACCCTGGCATTTCAATTTGCCAGATTTTCTATCATGAAGTCGCCGGTGATATAACCGAGTATCAAAGTGATAAGTATCAAAACAATCGTGATATCCAGCCAAGTCTGCTCTATCGCGAATTGAATCCGGACGCTGAAAAAGAAGATCCTCAACTTACTTTGAACTTCACACACACAGCAAAATAGTCCACCCTCTCAGATTTACTGTCACTGAGGGGTTTGACCACTTCAAATAAGCGCATCTAGGATAGAGCGATAGAAGTAGCGATAAAAGTATCTGGCTTAGACGTCTGTCAAACACAGGCATTTAATGGCAGATCAACGCGAGAAACCGCTGATAATACCTGTTGGCAAATGCGTTGCGAGTCGTTTGCTGAAATTCCTTTACTGAGCCGTGAATCAACCGATGAACAAGCCTGAAACCGATGGTCAAAACGTAGATCTTCCTAGAATCGAAGCAGCGGTCAAGGAAATCCTTACTGCAGTTGGTGAAGACCCTGAACGCGAAGGACTGATTGAAACACCCGGGCGCGTGGCGCGCATGTACGCAGAGATGTTTGGCGGCCTCCATACGGACCCCGCCGAACACACCAAGAAATTCTTTCCAGAAGAGTACGACGAAGTGGTACTCGTACGGGATATCAGTTTTTGCAGTATGTGTGAGCACCACCTCTTACCCTTTATCGGTAAAGCACACATCGGTTACATGCCGGATGGAAAGGTCATCGGGTTGAGCAAGCTTGCGAGAGTCGTTGAAGGGTTTGCTCGTCGTCCACAAGTACAAGAGCGAATGACCCAACAAGTTGCGAATTTGTTGCTGGAAGAATTAGGTGCAAAAGGTGTTGCGGTCGTCCTTGAGGCTTCACACAGTTGCATGTCGATTCGCGGCGTTCGCAAACCTGGCAGTATCACGGTCACGAGTGCGATGAAAGGCATTTTCCGTTCAAACTTATCCAGCCGCAGCGAAATGATGCAGCTGATTTATGGAAACCGTAGTTAACAGACGTGGCACTACTCTGGCACATTCTACACTTTGCCTTTCGCCTGAATCTGGGCATGCTGATTGCAATGGCGATCACATCTCCTCGCCACGTGACTAGTGGATTCTTTCGTGTTCATCTTTGGGTTGCAATGGGAATCAACTCGCTTGCCGCCATGGTCGTTTACATGATCGGTAGCGACTACGTACCCGAAGTGCGCGACCAGTTACTGACACAGTCTATTTTGCTTACCGTTGGCAGTTATGCAGGTGCGGTCTGCTGGCTTTATGAAAAACACAAACTGGGACGTATTTTTATCGTCTTGTTAGCAGTGCTCACGGGATACACGGCCTGGATCGCAACTCCCGAAGTCAATACATTGGACATCCGACAGACTCTGATCGAATGCAGTGACATAATTACCAGCAGTCTGGCAGTCGGTTCAATCATGACAGCGATGCTATTGGGTCACTGGTATTTGAACACGCCAACGATGAATCTGGTGCCGCTGAGGTTGTTGCTAAAATTTGCTGCGATTGTGATCCTTCTGCGAGTCATCACCATTTCGATTGGTGAAGCGTGCTTAATTATGTACCAAAGTGAGTTGGTAAACACACAATGGTGGATCTTTGTTGGACTCCGCTGGCTGGCTGGGATTATCGGCACCAGTATCATGCTCTGGATGACTTGGGTCACCCTGCGAATCCCAAATACTCAAAGTGCCACTGGGATCCTGTATGCCGCCACCATTCTAGTTTTCATCGGCGAGTTAACTGCACAAATACTGTCAGACACCGGCCTTTATCCATTATGATGACTCGGCGATGATTGGCTCGATTGCTTGCCAGTCAGACTGATTGATACAGGAATAGTCATGAATATCACAGCCATTTGCCAAAACTGTGAAAATGTGTTCCGGGCACCGTTAACGGATACGAGCGATGGCGTGAATTGTCCCCATTGTGGCCATCGGCATGTCGTTCCGACTGGTGCCGTAGTGCCGCATGAGGAAGGCGTAACCATTACACGCTGCGTTGTCTGCCCGAGCCGAGAGTTATATCTACGCAAGGCATTTTCTCAGCGATTGGGGCTTACCATTATCGCAACAGGATTCATTCTCAGTAGCATTGCCTGGGCAAATCATCACATCTGGTGGTGTTATGGCATTTTGATGGCCTCGGCTGTCATCGACTTCTTGCTTTGGATGGTCGTGAAGAATCTCCTGCAATGTTACCGATGTGATGCTGAATACCGTGGTTATATCGAAACGGATCAACACACCTTGTTTAGTCTTGAAGTGCATGAGAAATATCGTCAGGAGAAACATCGCCTCGCTGAACAAGCGCGAGCTGATGCGTTTGCAAAAAAACACGCAGACAGCGAAACTGACGCATAGCTAAAATAGCGCACCTACGCTGCCGACTAACTAAAGCGTGCAAATGACATGATCGATCCCGATAGAATGCGAATCCAGGAAGACCTGCGCGGGATCATTCAAGGGGACGTGCGTTGTGATGATGTCTTTCTACAACTCTATGCAAGTGATGCCAGCATTTACGAAATCAAACCATTGGGAGTGGTGCGGCCTCGCAATCTCGATGACGTCATTGCACTGGTGCGCTATGCAAATAACCGCAATATTTCATTACATCCGCGAGGCAGCGGAAGTGGTCTAGCCGGTGAATCCCTCGGTTCCGGCATTATCGTTGACATGGCTCACTCGATGCGCCGCATTCTACAGTTCGACGGTGAATCCATTCGCATACAACCTGGCGTCGTGCATCAGCAACTAAACAAGTTTCTGGCCCGTCATGACCGAGTATTTGGGCCTGACCCCGCCACCAGTGCTGTTTCCACAATGGGAGGTGCAATCGCCTTAGATGGCAGCGGCAGTCACTGGTTAAAATACGGTTCAACACGGGCCTATGTCGAAGCACTTCAAGTGGTACTTGCTGATGGAACGGTCCTAGATGTCGGCGCCAATAAGAACATCGAAACACTCTGTGCCGTTCCACAGGTTCGAGGAGTCCTGCACAAACCGCAATCCCGACTGGATGACATCGAGTCTCGAATGAAGCAACTCGTCATTGGACATCGAGACATCATCAAAGAACATACTCCTTCAAGCCTCACGCACCGCTGTGGTTATCACCTAAATGGCATCTTGAAAAATGAGCACTTCAATTTAGCGAAGCTGTTTACCGGTTCAGAGGGATCGCTGGGGATCATTACTGAAGCCACAATACGCACCAGTCCCCTTCATGGTTTTCGTGGTCTCGCTCTACTATTTTTCGATCGTATCGAGAAAGCAATTGAGGCTTCAAGACTAGCCGTCAACATGGGTGTTAGTGCATGCGATATGATCGACCGCCGTTTACTAGCACTGGCACGTGCAACAAGCAGTAATCTAGGAAAAGCAATTCCCTCGGATGCCGAAGTCATGCTACTGGTGGAGATGGACGCGGAAAATTCTGAGGACGTACGACATCGATTGCGGATGATTATCGACCGCATTCAGCACCGGGAAAACCTGGCATACACGGCACGAACCGCTGTAGACGAACGTGAAGTTAGTCAAATCTGGTTATTGATGAAAAACGTCATTCCAATGCTCTACCGGCTTGAAGGTTCACGCCGTGCTATTCCGTTTGTTGAAGACATCTCTGTACATCCGGAGCAATTAACCACGGTTGTGCCAGAACTTCAAACCGTGCTGAAACAACATCAGGTTACCGCCTCACTGTTTGGACACGTTGGTCACGGCCAGTTACACATTCGACCTCTGATGGACTTGCGTGACAGTAATGACGTGCGCAAGCTGCACGGACTGGCAAACGATCTCTATGAGAAAGTTGTTGATGCCGGTGGAACGATTAGTGGCGAGCACGGTGCCGGGCTTAGCCGTACCTGGTTCATGAGGAAACAATTCGGTCCGTTATACGAGGTATTTGCAGAAGTAAAACGAGTATTCGATCCGGAATTTCAGCTCAATCCCGGCAAGGTGGTCGCTGAACTGCCTCAACCCATCCACAACAATTTGAGGCCGGTAAATATCGAAGAAGCACCTGCAACACATATGATCACGCTGGAACCGGAAGAACGCGAACTCGTGCCCTTACAGCTCGACTGGCAGAAAAGTGCAGTACTTTACGCCGCACGATCGTGCAATGGTTGTGCCCGCTGCAGGACGACAGACCAAGCAACCCGCATGTGCCCGGTATTCCGGTTTAATCCAGTAGAAGAATCCTCACCTCGCGCTAAAGCGAACCTCATGCGATCTGTCCTTACCGGACGCCTTCAGGCATCAGAGCTTCAGGAAGGTGACTTAAAACAAGTCGCTGATTTATGCATCAACTGCCATCAGTGTCGGATCGAGTGTCCAGCTGGGACAGATATTCCGAAGCTGATGACAGAAGCAAAGGCAAATCATGTACACAACAACGGGCTGCCATTTCACGAATTGCTCCTGTCGCGTATGGATCGCACTGTACAGTGGGCCAGCTGGCTAAGATGGATTTACAACTGGGGCGTCGGCAATCGCTACGCACGTTGGATCGCTTCGAAGCTATTTCGCATCGCTCATGGTCGGAAACTACCTAAGTTGTCCAGCAGGAGCTTTATGAAATGGGCTCTACGACACCGCCTTCACCGACCACATCAGCATTCCGGACGTAAGGTTTTGTATTTCGTTGATCTATATGCAAACTGGTTTGATGTGCAACTGGCCAAAGCCACTGTAAGCGTCATGCAACACAATGGAATAAGCGTCTACGTACCAGTCAATCAGAAATGGGCTGGCATGCCGGCCATCAGCGAAGGAGACATCGACTATGCGCGTGAGTTGATCTCCCATAATTCAGCCTTGCTCTCAGATGCGATTCGTCGTGGCTACCACGTGATCACCACTGAACCGTCAGCCGCGATGGCATTAACGCGTGAATACCCGTCCGTTATCAACAACGAAGACACCCGCTTAATCGCGGAAAATACGAGTGACGCCTGCTCGTATTTGTGGGAAATGCATAAGAGCGGTGAACTTGCGCACGATTTAGCCCCTCTGGATATCTCCGCCGGCTATCATCTGCCCTGCCACCTCAAAGCGCTGAATCAATTCACGCCCGCCGAACGGATCTTGTCTTTGATTCCCAATTTGACGATTCATCGACTCGATAAAGGGTGTTCGGGCATGGCAGGTACATTTGGACTCAAGCAGCGTAATTACCGAAACAGCCTGCGCAGCGGGTGGGGACTGATTAGTGCGATGCGAGCGCCGGATATAAATATCGGAACAACTGAATGCAGCACCTGTAAAATGCAAATGGAACAAGGTACAACAAAACCAACCATTCATCCAATCAAATTGCTGGCACTCTCATACGGTGAAATGGGGGAAATACTCCAGCAACTGGAAAAACAAGGACAGGAACTCGTCGTAACGTGATTTGCTCCGTCAAACTATTTGCTATGGCTCAACAACGGACTGGTCAGCAGGAAATCAAGGTCACCGTTGAATCTCCGGCAACCGTTGACAATTTAAAAACCGCGATATCAGTACAATTCCCTGAACTTGGTGACGTCCTTCCGCACTGCATGGTAGCCGTGAACACTGAGTACGCCAGTCCCGCGGATCCAATAACGGAGTCCGATGAAATCGCCATCATTCCTCCGGTTAGCGGAGGATAGACCATGATTACAATTGTCCGTCACCCAATAGATCATGATGCTGTGTTAAGAGCCGTTAGCTCACACCAAGCCGGAGCTGTTCTCTTGTTTTTAGGTACTACCCGGCAATTTACAGGTGAGAAAGAAACAACTGCGCTTGATTATGATTGTTATGAAGAGATGGCACTGAAACAAATGACGCGACTGGCCGAACAGGCTAAGGAAAAGTGGCAACTGCAGGGCGTTGCCATGATGCATCGCGTAGGTCATCTCGAACTCGGTGAAGCAAGTGTTGCCATCGCAGTTAGTTCTGCGCATCGTGAAGCCGCATTTGACGCGGGCAAATGGCTTATTGACACACTCAAGGAGGTTGTGCCAATCTGGAAGAAGGAAAATTGGTCGGACGGAACCACCGAATGGGTGCATCACGGATGTTGAGCCACATAGCTCCTTCCAAAACTCAGTTTTCAACATGACGAATTCACAACCGCTTTTAGATCGATTTGGAAGAGTTCACACGAACCTTAGGATTAGTGTGACCGATCGATGCAATATCCGCTGTTTCTACTGCATGCCGGAAGAGAATGTGCAGTTTAAGCCTCGCAGCGAAATTCTGTCCTTCGAGGAGATAGTGCGGTTTACAGCGTGCGCTGCCAGATTAGGCGTAAGTAAACTTCGCATTACCGGCGGTGAGCCTTTAGTTAGAAGTAACCTCTCGGAATTAATTCGGCAACTCGTAGCCATCAATGGAATCGAAGATGTCGCTTTGACCACCAATGGATTGCTGCTTGAAGACCAACTGCAGGAATTGAAGTCTGCCGGGCTACACAGGCTAAATATTTCACTGGACACACTTACTGAAGAGACATTCCAACGCATCTCACGGCGCACCGGAATTGAAAAAGTAATCAGTGCCATCAAATCCGCTATCACATACGATTTCGATCAAATCCGATTAAACGCTATCGCAATTCGTGGACTAACTGAAAATGAGATTATTCCCCTTAGTGAATTTGCCAGAGAACACAAATTAGAATTGCGATTCATCGAATTCATGCCGCTCGATGCCGATGATCAGTGGGAACATGAACAAGTCCTTTCCGGAAGCGAGATTCGCTCCAAACTTGAGTCAGCGTTTTGCACGCTTGAACCAGCACATAGAAAAGACCCGAGCCAACCTGCCATCGATTACAACTTTAGTGATGGTCGCGGCAGCATCGGATTTATCAATCCGGTCACACAACCGTTTTGTCACGATTGCAACCGATTGAGAATCACCGCCGAAGGCAAGATCCGCAACTGCCTCTTTTCCATCGAAGAATGGGATGCACGAGAACTACTTCGCAGCGACGCAGACGACCTGCAAATCCAGGAGTTGATTCGCGACTGCGTAGCCCACAAGAAAGCCGGACACGGGATCGATTCCAGCGAATTTGTGAAACCTGATCGAGCGATGTACCAAATCGGGGGATAAGCGCGCAGCAACACAGACACGCAAGCCGATGCATGTCTGTGTTACAAACTGTGTATTAACGCGAATGGCGAGACTAAATCACACCACCGTGAACCCGCTGGGGACTCATATGATCCGGCATCTCGAGCATCCAGAACCTTTCCCAGAAATTGAGAATTGCACGCTGGTTCTCTGATGTGAAAATCAGCTGCTGGGTTCGGCGAACTCGGTCACCGGAAAAAGCCGGGAGCAAACAGCCAACACTAGTGGTTAGTGCTGCTGCTAATAGCACGGCTAAAATCATTCGACGCATTGCTTTCATCCTCCTTGATGAGCCTCTGTGTGCATCGTGCTCTTATCGGTAACTTTCCGAAACGCAATTCCTTTTGCTATTTCGTGAAAGGCGGCGTATCTAATAAACAATAACCGCAACCGCGACAATACCACTTTGGCTCGTGCCACTATATCGGCACTGACAATAGCAAGACATCAGGTCTTATTACGCGTACGAACCGCCCACAGAATCGCCTGAAGGCGAATCCTGAGGTGCTGCATCCGACACATAGCCGATCGACTCAGAAACTGGCGGGCTTACCTGTTCACTGCCATGTCCATCATTAAGAACTGATGGGTCCATGTCGCTCACAAGCTGTTCCATTTTCTTACCTGGCTTGAAGGTCACGACGATCTTCTCAGGAACATGCACTGTTTCCTCTGTCTTCGGGTTACGGGCTGTTCGTGCTGCGCGTTTCTTGGCGATAAATACGCCGAAGTTTCGCAACTCAACCCGTCCCTTCTGAGCGAGGGATTCCATGATGGCATCAAACGTATGTTGCACGATCTCCTTGGTCTGCAACTGAGTCATGTCAATCTTTTCAGAAATCGCTTTCACGATGTCTTTCTTGGTCATGACAATACCCTTTTACAGCCAACAATTCCGTGCAGTGTTTAACGTTGTGATTCGCAAACAAGTTTACGTAACGGCTTGCCCTAAAGTCAAGTATCACAACGCTTTACGCACCATAGATTGGCATGCTGGCCGACCTCGTTCGTATGACTTTATGCCGTAACATCAACTACGACACTCACACTTCTGAGTCTTGCCCGTATCACGCGTTTCCTCTACACGAAAGACAGTCGTATAACCAACTACCATGCAACGCGCGCACGTTCAGTAACCAACCAAGTAAATCGTCTAAGACTAACAATCGCTGCAGTAATTGTTTCAGAAAACCACGAGTATCTATCATCACTTCTTTTAACAGTGTCAGGCTATAATTACGACCTGAATTCACTCGTGATTCTCTCTGTACTGGCGGGACACACTCGATGCTAAACCCAAACCATGAATCAACGCCCGAACACTGGTACAAAGATGGCCTGCAATTTGAATGCACCGGCTGCGGCAACTGCTGTACAGGTGAACCTGGCTATGTCTGGGTCACTGAACAGGAAATTCAAAGCCTGGCGGACCTTACCGAGACAGAACTCGAAGAGTTTACCGACACATATGTCCGAAAGATTGGCGCTCGCTTTAGCCTACGTGAGTTTCCAAACGGTGATTGTGTTTTCTTTGATAGTGATAAACGAAATTGCACTGTATACGATGCACGGCCGGTACAGTGTAAAACATGGCCATTTTGGAACAGTAACCTTGAAACGCCGGAGGATTGGCAACGAACCTGTCAGGAGTGCCCAGGGAGTGGTCGCGGACCGCTTGTACCAATCGATGACATCGAGCATCAGCGTAAACAAATCAATATCTAACGAGTGGTCACGGCGACTGTGTTATTGAGAAAAAACTAAAAACGACATACCATCGAATCATCACCCGAACCAACTTGCTTGCTAGCAACAGAAAATTGAACCAACCACAACTCCAAGTACAACTAGGTCGATTAAGCCTACCGAACCCTGTTCTCGTGGCATCCGGTACATTTGGTTATGCCCGTGAAATGGAGCACATTGTAGACCTGACTCGACTCGGTGGTATCGTTCCAAAGACGGTTACTCCTCAACCGCGTGCCGGTAACAATCCCTGGCGAACAGTTGAAACATCCTCCGGATTGCTTAACTCCATCGGGCTGGACAACGACGGAATCGAGGCCTTTATACAGCACCACCTACCGTACCTGTCAAAGATCAACTCTAGGCTCATCGTTAGCATTGCAGCTCCGGATGCAGAATCCTATGCGTCTATGGCTGGCCAACTGGAAAAGGCGGGAGGGGTGGATGCCATTGAGCTCAATATTTCCTGTCCAAATGTTTCTGGTGGAGTCGATTTCGGTACGAATCCTGAGGCATGTCAACACGTCGTTTCATGTGTGCGCGATGCAACAGACACGCCAATACTCGCCAAGCTGACTCCGAACGTTGCAAATATCGTAGATGTAGCCCAAGGAGCAAAAGATGGCGGAGCTGATGCTGTTTGTCTAACCAACACCTTATTGGGAATGTCCATTGACTGGCGCAAACGACGTCCCTTACTCGGGAATGACATGGGAGGACTTAGTGGCCCGGCAATCAAGCCTGTTTCACTTCGATGTGTATTTCAGGTTTCGCGTGCGGTAGACATACCGATCATTGGAATCGGTGGAATCGCATCGCTCGATGATGTCATGCAATTCCTGGTTGCCGGAGCAACTGCCATTCAAATTGGCACGGCGAATTATTATGATCCGACAATCACAATGAAGATCCTCGACGAGTTACCCGCTGCACTTGCTGAAATAGATGCAGCCAGCGTAAGTGAAATCGTCGGCACGGTTATCTCAAACAAATCTCAATAGACACAACAAGGCATATATTCCATGCGCGTACTTTCGGGCATACAACCAACCGGTCGTTTTCACTGGGGTAATTACTTCGGGGCAATTCAGCAGTACATCGACCTGCAAACCGAAGAAGAATCCTACTACTTCATCGCCAACTTGCATGCGTTAACTACCATTCGCGACTCCGATGAACTCAAAACACTAACGCTTGAAGCTGCTATTGATTTGCTGGCGTTAGGACTCCAGCCAGAACAAGCAACGCTCTTTGTGCAATCCGATGTACCTGAAGTATCTGAACTCACGTGGTTACTCATGACAGGCACTCCAATGGGATTGCTCGAACGTTGTCATGCTTACAAAGAAAAGAAGGAAAGAGGCGTTGCAGCTGATGCGGGATTATTCACCTACCCGGTCCTTATGGCTGCGGACATTCTTGCATACGACTCGAATGTTGTTCCGGTCGGTCAGGATCAAGTCCAGCATATTGAGGTCTGCCGTGATATTGCTCGCAGCTTCAACCATCATTACGGCGAAGTTTTTGTAATGCCGGATGCAAAAGTCTTGGAAGCTTCAGCAAAAGTACCGGGAACTGACGGTGAGAAAATGTCCAAAAGCTATGACAACACCATCCAGATATTTGAACCGCTCAAGCCACAACGCAAACAGATTATGCGGATCCAAACTGACTCACGCCCAATGGAAGACAGCAAAGATCCGGAAACAGATCACCTCTACCAATTACTATCTCTTTTTGCCAGTAATGAAGAGCGTGAAGAGGTCGCAGCCATATACAGAACCGGCGGCTTCGGTTATGGAGACATCAAAAAACGCCTCGCCGATGCTGCGGAGTCGTACTTTTCTGATGCCCGCGCCAGGCGAGAAAAACTAGAGCAGGACCCCGGGTTTGTACAGGATGTGCTAAGCGAAGGTGCCAAGCACGCTCGTGCAAAGGCGTCAGAAGTATTGGATCGCGCTCAAAAAGCAACGGGACTTGTACGATGAATATCATCGGGATCGGAACAGATATCGTTGAATGCTTGCGCATCGCCAAGATGATCGAGCGGCACGACGAGCTCTTTCTAAATCGGGTCTACACCCGTCATGAAATTCAATACAGCAGTTCTCGCAAGGCAGCAACTCAGCACTATGCCGGGCGATGGGCTGCAAAAGAAGCCGTACTAAAAGCGTTGGGAACGGGTTGGTCCCGAGGAATTAAATGGACGGACATCGAAGTCATTTCAGAGGTCTCCGGCAAACCGCACTGTGAGATTCACGGCGTTGGCCGGGAGGTCTGTGATGAGATGGGAATCACGGATATTCTGATTTCCATCTCACACTGCCGGTCTCATGCAACGGCTACAGCAATCGCCGTCGGTCACTAACCTTTATCAGGCTTCGTCCTCTTGTAGAGCTTCCTGCTCGTTTAATGGCATCGGAGCAAATTCACTTCCAGCTTCAATTACCTGCCCATCGGTAGATTTTATCTTCGGCGGTGGATTGAGTTTCTCGTGCTCGTAAAGTAACGCTTCCCATTTTGTACGCACGTCTTCTTCAAGTTTCTTCCACGCACCGCGCCCTTTACACTTCGGATATTTTGAGCAGCCAAGCCATGGGCCACGCGCTCCGGTGCGGAGATACAGATTTGCTTCACACTTATTACATTCAAGGTCCGTCTCAAGCGGTGGAACCTTGGGTGGCGTCACATACCCCTTGCGATCAAGGTTTACGACCCCGTTGCATGTCGGATAATCCGGGCAGCTCAAGAACGGTCCGAATCGACCTTTTCGCTTCAGTAGTGGCTTCTCACATGACGGGCACGCGACGTTTACCTCTTCGGGATTCACCGGTCGGCCTTGCGCATCAATCGGTGCTGCATATTTACAGCCAACCGGCATGGCATCCGCAATAGTAACGATGCGTTCCTTGTCTTCAGGCGAGAGCTTCGAATACGTTAGCTTCTCGCCACAGTCACCGCATGTCAGGAACGGACGTGATCTGGCGGTCTTGCCTTTGTTTACTCCCATTTCTGGAGTCTTACATCCGGGACATGCGATGTTTATTGGTTCTGGCGGCACGCGGAAACCAGTACAGCTAAGGAACTTCCCGTTACGGCCAAAGCGATATTCGGTGCGTTTACCACATTCAGGACAGTTGTATTCTTCCGGTGCCAGCTCCGTCTCACTTTTGGCATGCGTCATGTTTTCATGAGCTGAATCCAGGTCATTCTTGAAGCCTGAATAGAATTCACCTAAGAACTGTTGCCATCTTTCTGAGCCATCTTCAATGGCATCCAGCTGTGATTCCATCCAACGCGTGTAACCAAGATCCATGATCCCTGGAAAGCCCTCGAGTAGCTTATCAGTTACAACTTCGCCTAGATCAGTCGCTCGAAAGCTCGAGCCAACCTTTTCTACGTAATCCCGATCCTGGATCACTTTGATGATGCTGGCATACGTAGATGGTCTACCGATACCTTCTTCTTCCAACTTCTTGACCAGACCAGCTTCTGTGTAGCGTTTCGGAGGAGACGAGAATGCCTGTTTCGTATCAATGGAAAACGCTCCCATGGCATCACCTTCACTGATTTCCGGAAGTGTTTGCTCATCGCTTTCAGTGGGAACGCCAACAGCACGGTAGTGACCGTCAAACTGAAGGACACGTCCATTCGTTCTTACCTTGGCACCGGTGTCCTTATCCGATCGCTTCAAGATTACCGATGTGTTCTTCCACACAGCTCCGTTCATCTGGCAACCAACAAACCGATTCCAAATCAGTCGGTAAAGCTTGAGCTGATCATCGTCAAGTGACTTGGCAAGACTCTCGGGAGTACGTGACACGTCCGTCGGCCTGATGCACTCATGAGCTTCTTGTGCATTTTGGTTCCGGGAACCGTAAAACTTCGGCTTTTCCGGCAAGTACTCATCACCATATTGCTTACCAATGAAGTTTCTGACCGACGTTAGCGCTTCACCAGCGATATGGGTGGAGTCGGTACGCATATAGGTGATGACACCCACACGACCTTCCCCTGGAACACTTACACCTTCGTACAAGCCTTGTGCAATCCGCATGGTGCGATTGGTCGTGAAGCTATAACGGTTGGATGCCGCCATTTGCATCGAGCTGGTTATTAATGGTCCCTGGGGATTCGTGGTCGACGGCTTCGTTTCAATGGAGTCGATTGAGTACTCAACACCCGGTTGTAACTCACCGGTAAGCTCACGCTTGAATTGAGCTGGCCCTTTTCCATCTGGGTCTTCAGTTGAGATTACGGATACATCCGTTAAACCGGCTGCTTCTGCGACCTGTTGAATTTCGTTTGAAAGATCTCTGGGTGCATCACTCTTGCACTCAAGCTTAAATGGTTTCCCATCTATCTCATATAACGCCGTGCGTAACCCACCGTTTTCAGCCAACCATGCGTTCTGGCGTTTTTTGGTGGGATGCTTACCTTTTTCGTCAACCTGGGCCATGAATTCCGGCCATGAGGTGATGAGCTGTGGTGCATTTGATGGATCAATGGCCAACCGAACAGTAACTGACCAACTTTCATCAGGAATATGGGCGCGAATTTCACGTTCACGCAATACGACCAATAACACGGCCACACTTTGCACACGACCGGCACTCAAACCGCCCGCTACTTTTTTCCAGAGCAGCGGTGACACCTGATAGCCAACGATTCGATCAAGGATGCGGCGTGCCTGTTGCGCATTCACTTTGGCCATATCAATGTCGCGAGGCTGCTGGAAGGCCTGCTGAATGGCATCCTTTGTAATAGCATTAAACACCACGCGCTTGATCTTGGATGGCTCAAGCCCCATTGCTTCAGTCAGCAACCAGGCAATCGCTTCACCTTCACGATCCAGGTCCGTTGCCAGCCATACATGCTCAGATTGTTTGGCGGCTTTCTTGAGTTTATCAAGCGTCTTCTTCTTACCCATAATGGGTTCATAAGTCGGCTCGAATTCGTTCTCCAAATCAATTCCCGGAACAGGCTTCTTAACGCCCTTGGGATTTCGCTTAGGCAAATCTAAAACGTGCCCAACACTGGCTTCGACAACGTAGTCGGTACCAAGAAACTTGGAAATCGTCTTCACCTTCGCAGGTGACTCGACAATTACAAGATCAATTGACATGGCAAACCTGGGGTTGCCCCCTTGCTCCTACGTTGTTGTCGCGATCTAAAAGCGACTTCTGTGACTTGTCTATCTACTTATATACGTGCTGCAAAATAGTGGATTCTCATTTCACCTCACGGCCAACACCGCATCCCCATTTAAATCACATATAAACACAAGTTGATGTGGAATAGCGTGATTCAAAATCGCGAATTCACAACATTACTAATATGTTGCTGAAATCATATGAGAAACAGCGTGTTCGGTATCAATATCAGATACCTACTGGGTGTTTCCTGAATAACTTCATGAAGCCCATTAGGTTTGGAAAAACCGTTAAGGCCCCTACAATAGGAATATCTATACTGGTGTGGCCCAAATCTGCTTTGAGCCCGGTGTAACTTCAAGGTGAAGTCGACAGGTGGGACAAGCGACTTGCATTGATGCTGGCTGTTTAAACAATCACAGCCTAGTACCATTGCGAGACCACTAAGGGTAACGGATAATTCCTAATTCAACGATTGTCAACTGCTTCTTGCAAATTGACTGTCAAAAGTAGGTGTCCGGTGACACGCTTAAGTGCGAGGAGACCGGCAAGCAGAATTGGGATTGTGCAATTAGTGCCTGTCCTTAAAATTGGGCGTTTTTAACGCACAATTGTGTGTTTTGAAGAATAAAGAGCTGTGAGAGATCATCCAAATCTTAGACAGCAAAAGAGATAACAGACCACCCTGTTTTAGGGGTGACAATTTTTTGGTCAATTTGACCAATTAAGAAAAAAAACGAGACGAGAAAATGGCCAAACGTCGAGACGAAGTTAAATCAAACGTAAAGAAATTGCAGAAAAAGAAATCGCAGGATTCAAGTATTCTTGAAATCTTCCGTGGCCGACCTGACGTGATGGTCGGAATCCTTCTGATGATTTGTATGTTGTCTTTTGTGGTAGCGCCTGCCATACAAACCATGATGGATGGAAGCAGTCGATCCGGAAGTATCGATCAGGATGCCTTACAACGCACCGCTAGAAACCGAACGTTATTGCGTCGCTTTTTGTTTGCTTTGGCTGAAGAAGCGTACGGGGAAGAATCACCTGAAACAGGCCAAATCTCCAATCTTCAAAAGATTCAATTCGGCATGGCACCGGATATCGACCCTTATGGTCTTGCCAGACCCATGAACCAAGACCAATCAGATCCACGAGATATGGAACGCTTCAGCGTACTCGCCATTACCCATGGTATGGCACTGTCTGATGACGAAGCAAAAGCATACGTAAGCCAACTTGCTGACAACGTCACCGCCAAGAGAGTCCAAGAGATTTTTGATGACACGATCGGAAGCGACATGTCATTTGAAAACCTGCTTGATCTTTTAAAGAAAGAAATCGAAGGCATTCGCTTACAGTCCCTTGTTCCACCTACGATCGCATCAACCCCCACTCCTAGCAAGGCATGGCAATACCAGCGAGACAAAAATCGAAGACTGTCATTTCAGATGTATCCTATCTCTGTAGCGGATTACCTTGATCAGGTCGATGGGACACCTACCCAGGAGCAGCGAGAAAGGATTTTCTATGAAGCGGTTAACCGCGTACAGTCGCCGAACACGCGTGGTCACGCCTACCAGAAATTGCCGAGTTTCCAGTTTCAGTATGTGAAGTTCAATCGCAGCAATTACACCCTGTATGCAAATGCGTTACAGAGACTCGAGCGTGAAAACGTCACGGATGAAGAGATTCAGGAATACTACGATACCAACATAAATCGATATATCGACCGGAGCGAAGAACTCGACTCAATAGAAGACGAAGCGACGAATGATGGCAACGAAGCAAGTGAAGACGCAAATGATGGTGAAGGTAATTCCGAAGCTGACACCGAAGACGACGCAAGCACGGATGATAACGCTAACAAAGACGAAGAAAGCGATGCTGACTCCGATAATGCAGATTCTGATGTAAAGCCAGACGATTCCGATGCACCTGCCAGTGATCCTGAAAATAAAGACGGCTGTCAGGATGAACCGACCGAAGAGACACCGGCAGACAACTCCGATAATTCAGCTGACGAAGATGCATCAGACTCAACAGAATCCGAGGACTCACCGGGTGAAGACTCTGAAGACAATGCAGACGCGGATGGCGGCGACGAAGAAAACCCCGAAGAGTCGGAGTCCGCAGAGGAAGAACCAGAAGAACCCGAAGTCAAGTATCGCCCACTAGCTGAGGTTCGCGAACAGGTTATCGACGGCGTATTGCGTGAAAAAGCATCTGCGATCGCAACTGAGATGTTCAATGAAGATGTAAGAGCGGTTGAGTTAAAGCTCAAAGAATTTTTGAGAGATTACCGTAAACAACATGTTGAATCAGCAAATGGTGAACCTCTCCCTGCAGCAGATATCCAGACAAACCGGGAAGCGATCCTGGCTGAACTGAAAGCACTTACAAAAACGGTCACGGCAAAAGTCGAACAGATTTTACCGGTCGAGCCAATGGAAGCTCCCGAAGAATCTTCGGACGAAGGCCCTGAAGACAGCTCGGATGACAATTCCACAAATAGCGCCGACGATAGTTCCGAAGATTCGGAAACTGGCAGCGAAAATGCAGACGACTCTTCAGAGGAAAGTAAATCAGAGGCAGATACGGACGCTAATGAAGCATCAAGCGACTGCCAGGACGAAGCTGTAGCCGACTCACAGTCAGAAGAACCTGCAGACCCATCCGACACCACCGATTCAGACGACTCCGAGGGAGAACCGGAATCGAGCGAAGGTGAAACAGAATCGGAAGAGCCGGCTGAGCAGCCCAAAAAAGAACTCGTCGACCGCGATTACCTTTTGATCGAGGTTGGTGAAACCGAACTTCTTACGAGCCTTGAAGCGATGGAGATTCGTACTAAGACTTTTGACGTCTTATTGTCGGAAGGACTGGAGAAGCCTGATTGGTACAGCCTGATTCAGTTTAGAAACAGTGGTGGCGGTCACGCGTCGAACGATATTCCTCCATTCATCAATGAAGGATTCAAACCCAATGAGATCTATCGACTAAGAAACCTTGGTGGTAGTGACTCAAGCTTTGCATCCTTCTCAGATAAGTTCCTTTACATCAATGTCGACGAGAGAGCAGGCCGTTCAATCTCTACTCAGGAAGAAGCGGATGAAGCACTTGCTCAACCTGAAGTAAAAGCTGAATTGGATGAATTCTGGAAATTTGATGAAGCACTCAAGATGGCCACAGACTATGCCGATCAACTTGCGAATGAATTTAACAAGCTTGCGGAAGAAAACCCTGAAGCAACGCTAAATGATCTAAGTGATGAGGTCGCTGCCAGCACATTCTCAACCGATCTAACAGCGATGTTTACAATGGGCGGTGGACAATTCGGTGCACCGCAAATCCAGGAAGCAGACATTCGCCGTGTGAATCCTGACGTACCGGCCGGCCAGTTTGGTTCATCAACTGTAATGCGAGACTTGCGGTTTGAGGCACAGGTTACTGGCCAGTTTGGGCAACCTCAATTCCAGAATCGATATACCCTGACACAAGGTTCCCCGCAACAACCGGTTAATCTGAGACTGTTTAGGCTTGAGAAAGGGGAAGCAATTATGATTCCGTCTCATGATCTATCTACGTTATACGTTGTTACCATCGCAGAAGAAGAATTCGGGCAGTTTGAGGCCTCAATTCAATTCCATAATGCATTAACGACTGGCAGCCGATCAACGGGGAATCCCAGCCAGTTTAATCGCCAACCAGGACAAGTGGATTACAACTACTTCCTGCAAAGGCATACCGCAGAAGCACGTGCAATGCAGCAAATCAGCTTACAGCAATTCAATGTCGGCGATGCACCTGCTTCACAGCAAGAACAGTAGTCACCAACGTGTCCATCAATCCCTGTCTTGCCAAAGCAAAAAGAACATGAGCGGAAAACGCATATTAATGATCGTCGGCGACTATGTCGAAGACTACGAAGCGATGGTGCCATTTCAAATCCTGTTAACCGTTGGACATCGCGTTGACACTGTTTGTCCGGACAAATCCGCCGGCGAAACGGTGCGTACTGCAATACATGACTTCGAAGGCGATCAAACGTACTCGGAAAAGCCCGGACACAACTTTCACATTAATACGACGTTTTCCGATGTGGAACCAGAAGAATATGATGCGTTAGTCATACCTGGAGGCCGAGCGCCAGAATATCTGAGGCTTAACGACGATGTACTCGAGATAGTCCGTCACTTCGATGCTGCCAACAAGCCGATTGCCTCCATCTGCCACGGACCACAACTGCTCGCAGCAGCCGGAATCCTCAACGGACGACAGTGCAGTTGTTATCCTGCCGTCTCACCTGATCTGGAGCTTTGCGGCGCCGAATATATCCCGACAGCAGATGGATTTGACAATGCACATGTTGATGGAAATCTCGTGACCGCACCCGCCTGGCCAGCACATCCAGCCTGGATGGCGAAATTCATCGAATTGCTAGACAGCCAAGGTTAAAACTATGTCCAATCCGGGCGTAATCGGAGCCATCGTCGCCGGTGTGCTAATTGTCTTATTCCTGTTGATTCGAAAGCGGTCGGTTCGCCCAGAAGGCGCGAGCTCATCCGTAACAGCTGAAATACCGGAATACGACTACGACGCAGCGATCGCCTCCTTTCAGAAAACACGAGAAGATCTCCACAGATTATTCTTCGAACGTGCTTCCGGTAGCGGCCGCCCTAGAGGATTACGGTGGGTAAAGTGCGACTTTGGCGACGACACGCAATTTGCTCAGGAACAATCTACCGGTGCCCTAAGCGCACTGACTTCCGTTACCATCAGCTTCGAAGCCATCGAAGGTGGGGATATGGAAGATGTTGAAGCTGTTTCCAACTTGCGAGCCGGGACTGCACTTGTTCGCTTCGATGATAAGGGCTGGGCGGCGGATGGTCGGGTAATATTCAACCATGAGCCCGCCGATGTCCTCGAACGCTTTTCAGATGAGTTAAGCCTATACCAGCCAGAATCTGCAACTGTCGGCAAAGAGAATACCGTATGATACTTGGCGCACACATGTCGATCGCGGGCGGCTATTACCGCAGCCTTGATTCCGGACATGAAAACGGATGCGACTGTGTGCAGTTGTTCACCAAGAATAACAATCAATGGCGAGCAAAGCCAATCACACCTGATGATGTCGATAGATTTCAGGCTGCTAAGGAAAAATACGGATACGTACACACACTCTCCCATGCGTCCTACCTCATCAACATGGGATCACCCAAAGATGAGCTGCGCGAAAAGTCGATCGATGCCATGGTGGAGGAATTGAAACGCGCTCACTTGCTCGGTGTGCCGCTCGTTGTAGTACACCCTGGTTCATTTACTACGAGTACCGAAGCGGATGGAATCAAACGCATCGGTGAATCTATCGACCTTGTACACGATGCTGCCGGTGACATTTGCAGTCGGTTGTTGCTAGAGACAACCGCTGGACAGGGTACTAATCTTGGCTGGCGATTCGAGCAATTAGCCGGAATGCTCGATGCATGCGAGTCTAGCGACCGAGTCGGAATTTGTTGTGACACGTGTCATATGTTTGCAGCGGGCTATGCCATGGGAACGGAAGCGGAATGGAGCGATACATGGCAACAGTTTGATGACATCCTTGGACTCAACAAGCTGCTTGCATTTCATCTAAATGACAGCAAGAAAGAATTCGGCAGTCGCAAGGACCGGCATGAACATATCGGTCAGGGCTTTATGGGAATAGATCCCTTCCGCTATCTAATGAACGACAACCGCTTTTCGCACATACCCATGTACCTTGAAACGGCCAAAGGGGATGCCGATGGTGAATACGAAGGCCTCACATGGGACCAAGTCAACCTACAGGTCCTACGCAGTTTGTAGCAAGAACCAGCTGGAATCCCACGCGACCAAGTGTGACAATTAGGAAAACACGGGGCATCGAAGATTCACTTAAAGGAGCCGAACTATGTCAAAGGGAGTTATTTTGGCCAAGTTCGCCACCAGAAACGAAGCGTTTATTGTGGCCGAGTATTTAGGTGAAAACGGAATTCTTGCCACAGTGATGGGCGATGATGCGGGCGGTGCATTTGCTGGTCTGACTCTGAGCAAAGGATTCACCATCCTGGTACCGGAGGAAGACAAGTCTCTGGCAACCGAATTACTGGATAACCCGCCAGCGGCAGAGCAAGAATAAACTCGCCAAGGTTCAGCTTTATCGAGCCTCAATCTAAGCGAATACTGACGTCGTCTGCCTGGTCGTGGTCTAAGCGTAGTGTCCTGATGTTTCCGCTCGCATCGGTAACACTGACCACCCAAATTCGACCGTTGTCTTCTCGAGGTCCGACGGCAACGGTTTCCCCGGCAATTGCCTGATCCGAAACCAAGTTACCAATGCTGTGAATCCTGCCAGTGTGACCCTCACGCAAAATAGCGAGTTTCACCAATTCACCAGGCACCAGGTGCAGGAAGTCCTCGGGAATCTCGGAGCCGTGCGGATCGGTCAGCGGGTGTCCTAATTTGTCATCTAAATAGTCCACGGCATCCTCATCGTGAACATGTTCAAGAACGTGAGCATGAGCGTGCAGGTTTTCCTCATGAACTCCCGCTTCCCGCAAGTAAGTCTCCCACAGACGATGTGCACGCAGCAGGCGACGAGCTTCTTTGCGCCCGTCGTCCGTCAGTGTGTATCCTTGTGCATCTCCTGCAAGCAATCCTTGACGCTCTAGTGACGCTGCCGCCCTGCGAAGACGTTCGGGCCGCTTGTCCAGATAACCAGCAATCTGCTGAAGGCTCAGTGCTTCACCATCAGCACGCAATACTGAACCGAGTATGTCTTCAACTTCTTGCTGAGGCAGGGCTGTCAGACGGCGACGCCAATCAGCCAATAGGCCGTATCGCGGGGCAATTATAAATACAAGCATAAATTGTGCCGTGAGTACAACAACGATGGCTGAACCTGGGGCAACATTCATGCATTCCGATGCGATGTACCCCATCAAAAATCCCGTCCACCCAAGTAAGGCCGAAACCCAAAGCATATTTCGAAGGCGATCACATAATAGGTATGCAGTTGCTGCCGGTGCAATAAGCAGACCCACCACCAGGATCACCCCCACCATGCGAACGCCAGATACCACAACAAGTGATGTGGACATCGTAAGTAGGTAATCCATCAGCACCACAGGGATACCGATCGATGCGGCCATCACACGATCAAAAGTAATGATCTGCAACCACCTGAACGTCATCACGATAAACACGACAACAACACAACTCACCGTCCCCATCATCCAGAGATCTGCATCACCAACCCCCAGCAAGGATCCGATGACAAAGTGATAGAGGTCGATGTGAATAACATCGCTAAAAAACGAGACCATTACACCACCAAGTGCAAAGATCCCTGTGTACATAATGCCGATCACGGCATCTTCTTTCACGCGTGATGCTCGAGACACAAAACTGACCATCGCAACGGTAATGATCCCGGAAATGATCGAACCAATCAGCATTGCACCGGTGTGAGCGCTGTCACCATATACCAACTTCATAAGCAGGTAACCGGCAACCACACCTGCCAGCATTGAGTGGGCCACAGCATCCGCAAGAAATGATGTTCTTCGCAATACAATGAAGCAACCAATCAACGCACATGTTGTGGATACGAGGCCGCCGGCCAGTAGCGCCTTCATCAGGTGAGGTGATGCCTGTTGAACACTAACCAACCAGTCGTACAAACTTGCCATCATGATTCATCTCCTGCCGAAGAGGAATTAGCATCCATGGTTGCAAAGACGCGTAGCTTACCTTCGTACACCTGACTTAGCAGATCCGGGTGCATCACTTGCTCGGGAGATCCATAAGCAAAGAGTCTTTGCTTGAGCAACATGATCGTGTCGAAGTATTCAGCCGCCGTTGTCAGATCATGATGTACGACCACTAAAGTTCGACCGGATGCCTTGGTGCGTTCGAGAACGTCCAGAATTGCGTGCTCTGTCGCCGCATCTACACCAGCAAACGGTTCATCTAGCAGGAGAATATCCCCGCCCTGTGCCATCGCGCGGGCCATAAACACGCGTTGT
>CEUN01172161.1_pt1 | contig 40597 bp, 31 predicted proteins | sample 361501 | NCBI WGS metagenome assembly CEUN01 (sample SAMEA2622801, study PRJEB7988) | marine metagenome | biome: marine biome (ENVO:00000447); feature: marine epipelagic mixed layer (ENVO:xxxxxxxxx); material: "saline water (ENVO:00002010), including plankton (ENVO:xxxxxxxx)" | depth 120 m | reverse complement strand
AAGAACGGGTAATCTGTCGGCATGAAACAGGTCAATCTATGGAAGCTCAGGCTAGACAGAGATGAAGATCACCGAGATTACTAGCACGATCCTTCACGATCCAAATGGATTCGTGATCCAGGACGCCACTATTCCACCCATTGATCCTAACGCAAAGGGTCGAAGCCAGTTGTTCGTCCAGATTCACACAGATGAGGGCACTATTGGACTTGGATACGGGCCGGGTCAACGGTCGATTCAGGCGGTAATTCACGACAACTTGAGTGATCTCCTCGTTGGGCAAGATCCGTTCATGATCGAGAAGCTCTGGCAAGACATGTTCTGGAGGGTTCGCGGTTACGGGCGAAAAGGCGTGGCGCTCCAGGCTATTGCTGCGGTTGACATCGCGCTATGGGATCTGAAAGGCAAAGCGCTAGACCAGCCAATTTATAGATTGCTGGGACCCGCTCATGAGAGCGTGCCAATCTACGGATCAGGCGGTTGGACCAACTACGCAGAAAAAGAACTCGTCGCAGAAATGACCGGCTATGTGGAACGCGGAATTCCCCGAGTGAAAATGAAGGTCGGTAAGGATTTTGGTCAATCTGAATCTGAGGACATTGAGAGACTCGCCACCGTTCGTGAGGCGGTAGGAGATGGTGTGGAAATATACGTTGATGCTAACAACGGTTACTACGCAAAACAGGCGATCAAGATGTCACAAATATTTGAGCAATTCGATGTCGCCTGGTTCGAGGAGCCGGTGCTGGCGGACGATATTCCGGGTCTCGCACAGGTAGCGCAAAATACGACAATCCCGGTCGCAACTGGCGAGCACGAATACACGAAATACGGCTTCAGAGACCTGCTCGTTGCTGGCGGAGCGGACATTGTTCAACCAGACGTTCACAGGGTGACAGGAATCACAGAGTGGATGAAGGTTGCAGCTATGTCAGACGCATTCAACTTACCGGTTGCTCCGCATGCGGTTTCACTGGTTCATATTCACTGCGCAATGGCGACGCCAAACCTAAAAGTAGTCGAAGTTTTAGGAGCGGAAGAAAACAGCCATCCGATCTGGTGGGCGGAAGTTCCGCCGTATAACGATGACGGAACCTGGCAGCCTTATGCTGATCGACCAGGGCTTGGGTTGGAGATCAATCCCGATTCACTGAGGAACAATGTTGTCGGGTAGCTCAAGCACTGCTGGTAAATCGAATTCAGCACGCCGCTGAATATCGGTGAGACGATGAGACAAAGACTTAGACGATCGAATCGAAAAGGAACCATAGATATGCCATCTGGAAATCGTCTTGACGGAAAAACCGCCATCGTGACTGGCGGTGCGTCAGGCATTGGTGAAGCAACCACTCGGCTATTCGTTAAGGAGGGTGCTCGAGTATTTATTGCTGACATTGATGATGTCAAAGGCGACGCTCTTGAATCGGAACTCAACGCTGATGGCGAGGTGGTCATCTTTCGAAATTTCGATGTCACTCATGAAAACCGCTGGATCGAAGTAGTTGATGAGGTGATGGACAAATGGGGACGACTCGACATCGTGGTGAATAACGCTGGAATGTCGGGAGCTAAGGGTCGGGCAACGGTCGAGGACACCATCGTTGAGAACTGGGACACCGTGTTCGCCGTGAACTCTACAGCAATAATGTTGGGTACCAAGACGGCGATTCCCGCGATGCGGAAGAACGGCGGCGGGTCCGTTGTCAATGTCTCATCAATTTTTGGAATTGTCGGTTCGCCTGCCGGCGCGGCGTATCATGCTTCAAAAGGTGCAGCGCGGACATTCAGCAAGGCAGCGGCTGTTCAGTATGCGAAAGACAATATTCGAGTGAACTCGGTTCATCCCGGATTTACGGACACGCCGATGACGCTGGATATTCACTCTCAGAAAGAGATCAGAGACGCTCGCCTGAAAATGACTCCTCTGGGTCGGTTGGGTCTACCGTTGGATATTGCGTATGGGATTTTGTATCTCGCATCTGACGAGGCTGCATGGGTTACCGGTACAGAGCTCGTTATCGATGGTGGTGAGATCGCCTGGTAGTACCTGTTTACTGCCCAGCGCGCGCTTGGTCTTGGTCTTCTTTTGGGGAGTGAGGGCTTAATGTGTCATAAGGGGTGGACGATTTGTTGGCGGTGTATTGTCACGTCGTTCGTCCCTCACTCCTCGCAATGGCAGGGAAGGATGAGGGGGAACGTCGCAATACCGTGTAACTTGCTCCGCCGGAGGTGTCTCAGGCAGGGGCGGGTGAAATTGTTGGATTTGAATCTTTAATCAAGAAAGCCCTCTGCCATACACATGGGGCTTTCTCGCGTCTGAGAGAGATCGGATTGTTCTGGGGGTAGCACCCATTTTGTGTGTCCAAACCTAAAGCACCCTAAAGTTTTTACTGGGAGAGGCAGTCGAATCTTTACTGGGTAGCGACTAACGGTCTGCCCACGAAGTTGCCAGAGTCACCCGACGGTGGGGTCGGTTTTGTCGATGACACACCGATCAGCTCAAGGATGGTTGGCGCGACATCGAAGAGCCTTGCCTGGAATTCAGGGATGCCTATTGCTGCTATCGCTCCGTCAGGACGAACGATCGTTGTAAGGACGTCGTTTACAGAGTGAGCCGAAGTGTCGTCTTCGATATTTCCGTGATCTGAAGTCACGACGAAGTGTCGTCCTGCCGCTTGACTAGCTTCTGCCATCGCTACCAGCGCGTCGGCCGCAGCACGATAAGCCTCCTTGGCTTCCTTGTAGCGTGCAGGAAGCAGGTGCCCGATCATGTCGGGGGCGGCAATATTGCAACAAATTAAACGGGAAGATTCGGTGTTGATCGACTTGATCACATCCGCTTTGACTTCTTCAGCCCGCATTCCCGGGTGGATGTAGAAATCGGTGTCGGACTTTACCCCGTCCTCTTCCCCGTGGGACGGTGTTACGAGTCTCGTCTCATTGGCTCCTGACACTGGGTCTTCTCGTCTTCCGCGGAAGAAGTAGCCCATGTGCGACGCTTTTACGCTTTCTGCGACAAGTGTGTATTCGTCGTCGCTAGCCAAATCCGGCCATTGAGCAAGGAAGTTTGCCTCGTTTGGTGCAGTAGGGAAGGCAACTGAAACACCGTATTCCGACTCAAAAATCGGGTGATACTCGGCGATCGTACATAAGTCGAGATTAAGACCGTGGTCGATCCATTCACCATCCCATTCTCTACCGCGAGCCGCTCCCTCGGATTCGAGGAATGCCCGTGCACCCGCGAGGGACCCTATCTTGGATCGCTGGCGATCCGAGCGAAAGTTTAGATCGATGAATGCATCGCCTTGTGAGATTTTTGGGGTCGAACCATCAGTTCGTTTAACCGCAATCGGTGGTACATCTTGGTCGACCTTGCCTCTGGCGTGTGTTTCGGCAATCGCTTCTCTGAGCTGATCGAATCCATAAACGGTTGCGACCGGTATCCCAGTTAGCAGGTCGAAATCGGCTATTGCGGCTGCTTCGCGATAGTCACGGTCCATGGCAGTAGAGCGCCCCACAATCCACGCCAAAGACGTTTCTGCATCGTATTTGCCGAGAAGTGATTGCAATTGACCGATGAAGTCACCGGAGCCTTGTTCTTCGACAATCGAGCTGTGAATAGCGGAGTCACGACCATCTAGGATCGCCTGCATTTGAACCTGGTCGGGAGCGAAATTATGTTGTCCGAAAACTAGTTCAAGAAACGCTTCAAGGTGGTTCCAGGCACTGTGGACACGACCATCACCTCCGCCGACTCCGGATAGCAGGAAGCAGAAGTTTACGGTTGCTCCTCGCTCCTTCGCAGCGGTCAGTGTCGAATTGAACGCCGGGTTATTGAAAAACTCACCGCTTTCAATCGAATTGGTTATTTCGAGTGGCAGTTGGGGTGCCAACTCCATGTTGCCGATTTGTTGATGTCCGGTTTCCGAGTTCCCCTGTACGGCCGGTTCGAGATCTTCAAATCCTGCCCAGATTCCTGCCGCACTTGTCGGAATGGAGAGGTTTGAGTTTCGTAGTTTGCTGAGGTTTCTTGCGCCGGCTGCCCATGGCACATAACGTTCTTCATCCGCTACTTCTTCAACAAGCGAGTCGATTCTTTCAACGAGCTCGGCATTGAGAAAACTTCGGCAGGTCTTGAGATCGTCGATCCATGTAACCGCCTTTCGAGTTGGTGTTTTGGGTTCGAGAGTCTCGACATGGACCGGGTAAAGCATGTTTTTCGCCCAGACTGAGTTGTGTCCGATTCGCTCAGCGGCGGAAGTTATTAGCTCATGGTCACTTGAGGATAGGCGCTTCCAAGCTATGTCCACCACCTTCCGTGAGCGGTCGCGGTTGAACCCGAGACCGTCCGTTACTGCTAAAACTGCGCTCTGTTTTTCGTTTCCCAATGTCGTACTTTCGTCAGGTAAATGTTTTGTCGACCAATTAGTCCCATGAAGCGGTGCCACCGATTTCGGCAATATCGCTTAGTTCTTGTTGATCGAGCCATTCGGCCGGGAGTTCAAGCGTATATCGCCACGATGATTTTGGGACGTAGTTCACCGCTTCTGTGGCGCACTTTACTTCCCAGTCCCCGTCTGATAGATCACCTCTCGGGCAAGGTGCCATGAAGATTTTATCGACGATTGATCTGGAACTATCGATATAAAGGATCTCCAGCGGCACATATGTGTTCTTCATCCAGAAGCCGTCCGAAAAATCAGTGTCGTAAGTGAAAAGCATGCCGGTTCCACTGGGTACGGATTCGCGACACATGAGTCCTTGAGCGCGCTGACTAGATGTGCCGGCAACTTCAACAGCGACTTCTGCGCTGGCAACGTTCGAGTTAAGGGTCAGATTGGTGACCGGCAGCGATTGGCGGTTGAGATCAGCGCAATCCGGCGAATCGACGAACACCAGTTTCGGAAACTCGGTTGTGTCGTTGCTACAACCGATGGCGACAATTGCTACGGCGAGGAATAAGATCACCAGCGGCGCATAATCAGGTTTTCTCAGAGGGACGTTCACGAATCGATGTTAGCTGACAGTTCAGATGGTTCAAAGAATAGACCTTCCAACCGTCGAGCGGGTGGTTCTTCAGCAACGGATTCAACTCGGTCAGAGGTGAACACAAAACCGTCATCATTCGCCGCGTTCAGGATCAGGAGTTTCCGGTTTCAGTGGTCGGCTGATTCGATGATGACCTGGGGATCGGAAATGGAGACTCTGATTCTCGGTTGGTACGTGCTGGTGGCGACAGACTCCCCATTTCTTGTCGGTCTACTCGGCGCACTTCGGTTTACCGGAACGCTCACGGCTCCGATAGTTGGCGTTATCGCGGATCGTATTAGTCGTAAGATAATGCTCAATGCGTTGCGAGCGGGTGCTGGACTCTCTGCTCTTGCATTGTTAATTCTTGCGGCGACCGATCTGATCCAACCTTGGCACGTGTTCGTGATTGCGGGAATGGGCGGGCTAATGCGATCGTCTGACAACGTGTTGCGGCAGTCACTAATTGCTGACACCGTTCCGCGTGAATTACTAATGAACGCTTCAGGTCTTGCCAGAACCACACAGGACACGGCGAGAATCGTTGGTGCGTTACTCGGTGCGACTTTGCTGTCTCGACTTGGACTTGGCTGGGCTTATGTTGGGGTCACAGTTTTTTACGCCTTCAGCGTTTTACTCGGGTTGGGTATTTGCGCGGTTCGGTCCAACACACCTGTGAAGCATGTGAATCCGTTCACCGAGATGAAGCAGGGCATTAGGTACATGATTGACTCCCCGGTGATCCAGCCGATCATGTTTCTGGCATTTCTAGTAAACGCAACTGCGTTTCCGCTGACGAATGGTCTGTTGCCGGTGGTCGCCAGAGACGTTTATGGACGGGATGAGAACGGACTCGCGCAAATGGTGGCGACGTTCGCTGTTGGCGCACTCGTTGGGTCGTTGTTGATGGCGTCGGCGGTAAATTCTCGTCGCCCCGAGCGGTTCATGATGCTGACGATGACCGCCTGGTACTTGCTTTTGATTGTGTTCGCCCAACTGGATCATTACTTGATTGGTCTGGGACTGATGGCATTGATCGGCGCATCGATCAGTTTCTGCATGATCTCCATGTCGGTAGTGCTAATGACATTCACCAAGTTCGAAATGCGTGGCAGGGTTATGGGGATACGAATGTTGGCGGTCTACGGGCTACCTATGGGACTGGTAATTGGAGGTTGGTTGATCGAGCAGTTCGGTGTATCGGCGATAATCACCGGTTATTCAGTGGGAGGGCTGATCGCCGTGTTGCTCTCGGTCATCAGGTGGCCTAAGCTGATGACCGGATTCGACGCTCCGGGAAGAGCCTAGGCGCACGACCTATTGCATGTGCCCCCACACATCAGAAAGCTCTGAGGGTCGGTCACTGCTGCGGGCTCGCATCTTTTCGAGGTTGTAATCCAGTCCCAGTCCGGGTCCATCTGGGACGCGAATAAACCCGTCTTCAACTTCGTACGGAGTGTCGAGAATCGAATCGTTGTCTCGTATACCGACTTCTTCGATGTTGTATTCCTGCGCGTACGGGAAGTTGTTGCTGGGAGCGAGCAGGTGGGCGTGCGCCGCGGTCGAACCGTAAGGCTGCGTGTTGTGCGTTGTCATCGTCGCGCCGTGGGCGGTTAGAACCGCCTCGATTCTCAGGAATTCAGTGATTCCGCCGACTTTTACCACGTCAGGTTGGACAATGTCGGGTCGACCTTCCCTGATGAGTGTCAGATGTTCCCAGCGAGTGAACGAATTTTCACCTGAAGCTATCGGAATTTCGAGCGCGTCCGCTACTTCAGCCATACCTGCATAGTTGCGGATATGAACTGGTTCCTCGAAATGGAAAACACCGAGGTCTTCAAGCTGTTTACCGATTTCAATGGCGTGATGGACGGAGTAGGCACTGTTCACATCGACCATGATGTCCATTTCGTAACCGACTTCACCGCGTATCGCTTTGACTGTTTCGATGGTCAGGTCACGAGGGTCGTCGATTTTGCCGGGAATCGCTGAGTGCATCTTGTAGGCAGAGTAGCCCTGGTCTCGGAAGCGGGCGACGCGCTGTGCTTCATCCTTGGGTGCTATGTCTCGGGCGAGAGAGCTGGCGTAAACTTTTATTTTGTCCCTGCGCTTACCTCCGATCAGGTTGTAGATTGGAGTGTCGAGAGCTTTTCCTTTTAGGTCCCATACTGCGAGATCAACGCCTGACGCGGCAGTAAGCAGAGCGCCTTGAGGACCCGCTACGGCTCCTGCCTTGAAAATGCTGTCCCAGATTTCTTCCGAGTCGAACGGCGATTTACCGACCACAAGCGAAGCAAAGACTGTTTCAACCGCTACTTTCGAAACATAAGGCGCACGACGAAAACACTCGCCGAATCCTGTGAATCCTTCATCGGTGTGAAGGATTACATACGGGTACTCTTCGTCGAGTACCAGGCATTCGACGCTAGTTATCTTCATCGGGAATTAGTTCTTCCTTGCTGCTGCTGCGAACTCCGTCTCCAACCATTTCTCGAAGGCTGCGAGGTATCGCAAATGTCGTACTTTCTTCTCCGGGTCCTACCCGGAAAACGTTGTTGGGGGCGAGAAATTCAATAACCGAATTGACCTGTTTCTCCGGAGTGGAAGCACCAGAAGTGATGCCGATTTTTTCCACGCCTTCGATCCAGCTTGGGTCAAGTTCTTCAGGACCGTTAATGAGATACGCAGGCACGCCTTTCTTGTGCGCAACGTCTTTAAGGCGGTTGCAGTTTGAGCTGTTCTGCGCACCGATCACCAGCACCAAATCTGTCATTTCGGCAAGCTCATTGGCTGCTGCCTGACGATTGGTGGTGGCGTAACAAATGTCGTCTCGGATTACAGCATCGGGGTGAGTCTTCTTGATTTTGTCAACTGCGATCGCTGTATCGTTCACCGAAAGAGTAGTTTGGGTGAGAACGGCAACTTCTGTTCCCTCTTCCCAGTGTGGCAGTACCCAATCCTTCCGCTCGTCAATCAGCGTCATGTCCGCCTGCCCAGTTGTTCCAATGACTTCCTGGTGTCCGACGTGACCAATGAGAACAATCTTCTTTCCTTCTCGGTCGTATTTCTTGGCTTCATTGTGAACCCGAGTCACGAGGGGACAAGTGGCATCGAGAACCTTTAGATTTCGCTCTTTTGCCGTCGAGTAATCGGAAGGTGGGGATCCATGAGCCGAGAACACTACAACTGCACCCTCAGGGACTTCATCTACCTTTTCGACGGTTATCGCACCTTTGGCTTCGACATCGGCGACTACTTTCGGGTTGTGGACGATCTGATGCTTCACATACACGGGCGTTCCGTATTGTTGGATAGCAAGATCAACGATATCGACAGCGAGGTCGACACCGGCGCAGAACCCGCGTGGGCTGGCGAGAAAAACATCCATTTGTGGAAGATCCATTCGAGAGGTGTTGTATTCTGATTTACGTCTGAGCGTTCGGATGATTGACTCAGTTGATAACGCAGGCGTTCAGTATATCGATGTGTCGTCCGGAAATTATGTGGAATCAGTCGGACCCGGCTGAGCCTGATCCAACCGTCGAAGGCTCGATAACCGAAACCGAACGTCCGTATACAGGATAGCTGGCTACCTTGGTAAGAATTGCCGATGCAAGTGCAAATGCAATTGCCGCGAAGATCAATATTGCTTTGTAGCCGAGGTTTTCAGAAACATCGTTTAATTCGTCAATACCGATACCAGCGAATCTAGCTGCTGCGGCTCCTATCAAGGTGGCAATGCTCGTATAACCGAGATCCCGAGCCGCTGAGGATCGACGGATCAGGTCATTCGCGACTGCCCAGGTGAGTGTCATGAACAGACCCACAGATACCCCGATCAACGCACCAATAGCCAGTACTGGACCAATAGAACTCGCAATCAGCAACATTGACGATGAAACAACTCCTGCAACCCCTGCGAAGATGAACAGGTATGCCCGGCCGACCCGATCTGCGAGTAGCCCGGCTGGCAGCACAGTCACCCCCGCAAATAACACGATCACCACGACGAGGATGTCTGCGCCGTCTGCAGGATTTTCAAGACCTACGACGTCTTGGAGAAAGAACAGAGCATAAATCTGCATTGATGACATAGCGGCGATAGTGAAGGCAAGCGCTACTAGAAACGCAAGATACGACCGGGTGATTGGAAGTCGGTACTTTTTTGATTTTTTGGCGGTAGATTCCTGGTCGCTGCCGGAATTTTTTCTTAATGTCGGAATAAACAAGCCTGAACTCGGTCGCACTTTGATTACAGTCCACAGGACGCTGACGATCAGCACGGCGATCATTAGTATGATCGAGTACCACAGCCATTCGGGGGAGGTTTCTGCGTCGTAGCGTGACATGAACTGGAGAACGATTACCGTGACCGAGCCAGCCCCGAGCAGTCTCCAAAGATTGAGGATGCCTGATGCCTCGCCTCTGGCGGTCGGTTCGACATGATCAGCAATAAGCGCGTTGGCGGGGCCTTGAGCAAAGTTTCCGAATATCTGCATCAGTAGAATCACGAACAGCAAACTTATAAACGTGGTCGTCGTGCCAACGAAAACCGCCATTACCGCAAGACTCAGACCTCCAACCAGAAGATACGGCAAACGCTTCCCGAGACGAGAGTCCCGGTCGCTAAGCGCTCCTGAACCAAGCTGGACTAGCGCTGCGACGACCAGTCCGAGCAGCGAAATAATTCCGAGTGCACCGTTCTTCTCGAGTATGTATCCAAGAATTTCGACGTTCTCAGATTCAATAACCTCTAGGACTTTGAATGGCAGAATTCCGGAGCCGATGCCTGTCCAGACTCCAGACAGGCCGAACGCGTAGATACTCAGGTCTACGTAACCGGGCTGTCCGGGACGGGCAGCACCCAACGAGATAATGCCGATGGAGCGCTGAAACAGGCTTCGAGAAGATTTATCGTTAATCTTTGCGCCGCTGGAGTGAAACTTGTTATCCATTGATCCCATCACCTGTTACGGTGCAGCGTACCTCAGGATCGATTCGAACACGAATACGATCGCGCATTTCACTCCAATGATTTTCATCTTAAAGTTTTAGGATAGGGTAAAAATTGTCTTCTGAACTGAAGTTCTTCTGCTGGTCACGTTGAAGTACGTGTCAGAAAGCCCGTCGGGCTCTCAACGAATCGGAATCAGATTACGAATTTCGAGATTTTTTCAAGGATCAGCTTTCTGATAGTGAGATTCGAGAGTTGAGCAAACTTACTTCAGTTGATGAAATGTTCGCGTGGCGAAGTCCTAGCTCGAAAGCATACAGGGACCTTCGCGGGAAGGCGTCCGATGACGAACTCATCGAACTGATGGTCAAAGAGCCAAGACTAATTCGACGACCGATCCTAACCAATGGCGACGAGATTGTTTTCGGCTTTAAGCAGGGAGCGTACGACGATATCATTTGAGATCGTCGCAATAGCTCGGACGCACCGCATCGGCAAGAAACTTACTACTCGAGGATTTGGATGCTAGCAATCATATACGGCGTCGGTCTGGATGGTATTAACGGATATCTCTGCTAAGTAAGCTTTGGGCACTTTGCACTCGATCCTGAACAACGGGAAAGAAGGACGCAATGCTGTACTTCAAATCATGCCCACGGTTCACTGGCGACATCAACGCTGATAGTGACTCGCATGGAACGTTACTGAAGTGCTTGCAATACGGGTTCTCAAAAGACCTCTCGCCAGAAATGGCGGCGTAGCTCTTCCAGCGACAAATCACACCTGTAGTTCCAATTGTTGAACCTGGGCAACAGGTCAATTAGTAAAACAAATCCACGAAATAAACTTGCTATCCACCAATCTGGTTGTTGGGTGAAACTGCAAGCGGCGCAGAGATACGATCTCACGCTGGTCTCTGTCAAAACGAAACGCGCCGACATTACCTCAATTTAAGGGTCACGCCGGGCGCCTCCATCTGAGCCTAGTGCTAGAATTCCCATGCTATTCATCACGATCCGGCTGCTGCTCCATTTCTTCTTGATCGTGAACCGGTAGAGGCTCAAATGAACCCAAGCGTGATACGAGAAGTAGACAGCGAATTAGGATTCGCGACTCTCACGCTAAATCGACCTGATCGACTTAACTCCCTGAGTAACAATCTGCTGGAATCGCTCGCCCAAGAGCTGGCTACCGTCGCCGGAGAAGACTCGATTCGCGCTGTGATTATCACCGGCTCAGGTCGTGCGTTTTGCTCAGGCGCTGACACCGACGAAATGCACGGCGGTGACGGCGGAGGACCTCATAAGCCAGGTACCGGTGGTGCTGAAGAACTACGCCGAGGATTCAGGCTCGCCCAAAAAGTCATCCTCGGTATTCACAAAATGGAAAAACCAGTTATTGCGGCGATAAACGGCGTAGCAGTTGGTGCCGGGTTTGATCTTGCCTGCGCCTGCGATCTACGTATCGCGACCCCTTCAGCAAGATTCATGGCGGCATACGTACACGTGGGCCTGTTCCCCGGCTACGGAGGCACGTGGCTGTATCCGAGGATTTTCGGTCAAGCTAAAGCCGCTGAACTGATGTACACCGGCAACTTCATGGAAGTTGATGAAGCAAAATCTCTCGGGTTTCTGAACGACATTGTGGATGAAGACGAACTTATTTCGACTGCCGAGAATATGGCTCACCGCATAGCGTCCGGACCGCCTATTGCGATCCGTCTTGCCAAGACCATGATGCGGCGCGGGTTGTCGATGGATCTCGAAACTTCCCTCGAAATGTCTGCCGCTGCGGAGGCAATCACGTTATCCTCGGGGGATCATATTGAAGGCATGGCTGCGCTGCGCCAGAAACGACGACCAGAGTTCAAGGGGAACTGATGTACGGGGTCAACGGAAAACCGGTTATCTTCGCTGGGAACTCACACCCAAGCCTCGTCGAAGAAATCTGTGAATACCTTGAGCAGGACGTCGGTCAGATCGAAGTGTTCAAGTTCAGCAATGACAACACTTTCGTCCGGATTCTAGAAAATGTCCGCCAGCGCGATGTGTTCATCCTTCAGTCGACCGTAGAGCCGGTAAACGACAATGTGATGGAACTTCTGATCATGATCGACGCTGCCAAGCGAGCTTCGGCGGGGCGCATCACGGCGGTCATTCCGTTCTACAGCTACGCTAGGACTGACAAGAAAGACCAGCCGCGTGTTCCCATTACGGGTCGTCTTATTGCAGATTTGCTCGAAACGGCAGGTGCTGATCGGGTAATCATGGTCGATTTACACGCGGGTCAGGTCCAGGGCTTCTTCCAAGTTCCGGTCGATGAACTGACGGCTATGCCAGGGCTCGTGAGTTATTTCGAGGATCGTGGCTTGGTTGATCCGGTAGTTGTCGCAGTAGATATCGGAATTTCAAAGAAGGCGCGTTACTTCGCGGATGCGATTAGTGCTCCTCTCGCTATCGTTGAGAAACGGCGGCTTGGAAACCAGGATCGCGTCGAGAGTATGAACGTAATTGGTGAAATAGGGGAAAACCCGGTGATCCTGTTCGACGACGAGATCAGCACAGGAGGAACAATGCTTGCGGCTGTCAATGCCATAGTTGAGCGCGGCGCCAGAGAAATCTACGTTGTGGCAACTCACGGCGTTCTGCCGGGTGAAGCCTACCGCAAAATCACCAGTGTGTCGCAAATCAAAGAATTGGTAATAACCAACACGGTGCCTTTGTCGGAAGACAAAGTAAACTCAAAGATAAAGGTAATCTCTATCGCACCGCTTATCGGAGAGGCGATCCGGCGAATCCACGAAGGTCGCTCGGTCGGAGAGTTGTTCAATAACTGATCGAACAGCTATTTCATCCGATCCAACGTAAGCAAATATTCGTACTCGTCTGTAGCTGTAGATGTTCAAGTTAATCAACAAACTCGTTGGCGACTCCAACGAAAAGGCTCTCAAGCAAATTCGCGTTATCGTTGACGAGATCAACGCACTCGAACCTGAATTTGAAAAACTCACTGATGAACAGCTGGAAGGTGTAACCGCCGATTTCAAGGCGCGTTATGCAGAAGGTGAGAGTCTAGAAGATATTCTTCCGGAGGCGTTCGCTGCTGTTCGCGAGGCATCGCGTCGCACGGTGGGTATGCGGCCATTCGACGTGCAAATGATCGGAGGGATTGTTCTCCATCAGGGCAAGATCGCTGAAATGCGCACGGGTGAAGGTAAGACGCTCGTTTGTACTATGCCTGCCTACCTGAACGCCATCACGGGAAAAGGCGCTCACGTCATTACCGTGAACGACTACCTTGCCAAACTACACGCCGGCTGGATGGGCAACATTCACCACGCTCTTGGGCTCACCGTGGGATGCTTGCAGAACGATTCGTCGTGGGTGTTCAACCCTGACGCACCGCTTGCTGGACATGAAGATGCGGACGCTGCAACTCCGGTTCGACTGCCAGAAGACAACTTCGTGGCGGGAACCAAAAAAGAGGCTTACGCCTGCGATATCACCTACGGTACCAACAACGAGTTTGGCTTCGACTACCTTCGCGACAACATGGTTGAGGATCCGGAACGTCGGACACAACGAGGTCGCTCATACGCCATCGTTGATGAGGTCGACAGCATCCTGATTGACGAGGCTCGAACACCGTTGATCATTTCTGGGCCTGCCAGAGAGCAAAGCCAGGAATATCGACGCTTCGCAATGCTCGCAAAGCGATTGCGTCCTGATGTTCACTTCGAGATTGAAGAAAAGCGAAAGACGATCGTTCTCACCGAAGAAGGTATCGAGGCGGTCGAAAAAGAACTGAAGATCGAGAACCTGTATGACGTCCAGAACGACGTCCTGTCTCACTTTACTGAGAACGCTATTCGCGCTGAGCACGTTTATGCTCGCGACCGTGAATATGTAGTGCAGGGGCAGGAAGTTGTAATCGTTGACGAGTTCACCGGACGACTAATGGCAGGACGTCGATTTTCTGACGGACTTCACCAGGCGCTTGAAGCCAAGGAAGGTGTGCGTGTTCAGAGAGAGTCGAACACTTACGCCACGATCACGCTACAGAACTACTTCCGAATGTACGAGAAGCTCGCCGGGATGACCGGTACGGCGACTACAGAAGCCGAAGAGCTCGACAAGATTTACAAATTGGAAGTGGTAGAAATCCCGACCAACCGACCCGTTCAGCGAATCGATCATGGTGACTTTATCTTCATGACTGAAGATGCTAAGTGGGAAGCGATTGCCAACCGGATCGAAGAGCTTCACAATGATAGTCGCCCGGTTCTGGTCGGCACAACCAGTATTGACAAATCAGAACTGCTGGGTGATTTGCTCAAGAAACGTCGCATTCCTCATAACGTGCTCAATGCCAAGCAGCATGAGCGGGAAGCAAATGTCGTCGCCGAGGCTGGTAAAGCCGCTGCGGTTACCGTTGCGACCAACATGGCGGGTCGTGGTACCGACATCATCCTCGGCGGTAACCCGGATGTCACCACACCTTCGGAGGCCGGATGGGATACCGATCATGACACGATCGTCCAAAAGGGTGGTCTTTTCGTGCTCGGTACAGAACGTCACGAGTCACGACGTATCGACAACCAGTTGAGGGGTCGATGCGGCCGACAGGGCGATCCTGGCGAAACGCAGTTCTATCTTTCAACCGAAGACGATATTGTGCGTCGTTTTGGTGGAGACAGAATTCGTGGTGCGATGAACCTCTTCCGATGGGAAGCGGATGTCCCGATTGAGAACAAGATGGTTTCTCGATCGGTCGAAACCGCACAAACCAAGGTCGAAGCGCAAAACTTCGAGATTCGAAAATATCTCGTCGACTACGACGACGTTGTGAATACACAGCGTGATGTGATTTATCAACTTCGCGACAAGATTATCGACGGTGAAGATCTTCGCCCGACGATCTCCGAGTATCTCTTAGAAGAAGTTCGGGCGATCGTCAACGAACGGATCAACGGTGGGACTGAAAACTACGATGTCGACGGGTTGTATCGTGACCTGATGATGGTCTTCCCAACGTTCGATGGCTTTCCTGACAAAGACTCTGTGTATGACATGCGTCCCGACCAAGCAGAAGAAGCGTTTCTGGGTCTGATCGGCACGATCTACGATAAGCGCACCGAGGAGTTCGGTCCTGAGCTACTACACCGACTGGAGCGCACGATCATGTTGCGAACCATCGACGAGCACTGGGTCGAACACCTGACTTCCATGGACAACATGCGACAAGGAATCGGCCTAGAGGCAGCTGGTCAGCGCGACCCGCTGGTTGCCTACAAGAGACAGGCGTTCCAGATGTTCACAGCACTGGACGAGACGATTAAGTCTGCTGTTGCACGAACAATCTTCCGAGTTGCTCTCACTCAACAACCAGATGAATCACAGGCACGAGTAACGACTGCGACCAAAGCAGATGCCAGCGGGGTTTCAACTCAGAAGGCCAGCGCCGTTGCCAACCAACGGTCGGTAATGGCAAATGTGAACGCCGGGCACGGCGGAGGTCAGGCTGGCCGCAGCGGTCTATCTTCTGTCCCGACTCACACACCGGACGGTAAGAAGATGACCCGAGCGGAACGTCGCAAGCTTGAGCGTTTACAGCGTAAGCAGGCTAAGCAGGCCAAATAGCTTTGTCATTGCCGAACTCCCAAATGGAAAGTTCAGTAGGCATGCCGTGTCACGGCGCGCAGGTTACCCTATTAGGGCATGGATAACAGTTCGTTCTCAAAAGTGCTGGCAGACGTTGCAGTACTAATGCAGGCACGAGGCGATAACGTCTTTAAGGTTCGTGCTCACTCGAAGGCATCTGACACGATCAAAAGCCTGTCGTACCCGATCGCGAATATTGCACATGATGCTGAAAAATTAGGCGAACTTACCGGTTTTGGAGCCGGAATTATCCAAGTCGTCCAAGAAATTGGAAACACAGGCAAACTTGGACTATTAGATGAGCTACTAGAAGAACTCCCCGATGGAGTTCTTGAACTGGTTCAGATCCCCGGGATCGGCCCCAAGACTGCGGTGACTGCTGCGAATGAGCTCGGAATTTCCAGCTACGGGGATCTAGCTTCTTCGATCGAGGCAGGTGAGTTTCAACGACTCCCTCGGATCAGCAAGAAGGGCGCAGTTCAAATTCTTCGTCACGCGAATATGCGAATAGTGCAGGGCAGCCGAATCGGACTTGGATCTGCGAATGACGCTTCCCAGCGGGTCATCTCCGAGCTAAAAAACAGATGCGGTGAAGTAGGAAAGATCGAAGCGGCAGGTAGTCTTCGGCGCGCCGCTGAACTTGTTGGGGATATCAATCTTGTTTGCGAATCAGAATCTCCCGAGATCGCCTCAAAAATAATCGACGCTTTCACCACGCTCTCCAATGTTAATGAAGTATTGGAGTTCGATGATTCTAGGGCGATTTTCGTGAATCTAGAAGGACTGAGATTTTCGATCCAAATTGTCGAACCTGACGCTTATGCGTCGGCGCTCGTATATGCAACTGGGTCGATCGATCATGGTGATTCACTTGTTGAGATTGCCGATGAACTGGGCTTGTCTCTCACTCCAAAGGGGTTGTTTGATGCTGGAGATCAGTCTCTCGTACCGATGTCGACTGAATCCGACGTTTACCAACGACTCGGCTTAAGTTTTGTGCCGCCGGAAATGCGGGAAAACAAGAGTGAAATGGAACGAGCTAAATCTGGCGATTTTGACTGGATTGTTTCTCTGGATGACATACGTGGCGATCTTCACATTCACACCAACTGGTCTGACGGCCGATTCAGCATGGAGGAGATGGTCGAGGCTGCTACCGAGCGCGGTCTTGAATACATAGCGGTAACCGATCACTCACCGAGTGCCACGGTGGCGAACGGACTCGATCCCGACATGCTTCTTGCCCACAACGATGCGGTAAAAGACCTTGCTGAATCATCCAATTTGCGTCTACTGACCGGAACTGAAATGGACATCAAGCCGGACGGGTCTCTTGACTACTCAGACGAGTTGCTGGCGGATCTAGATATTGTGATTGCCTCAATCCATTCCGGGATGGATCAGGACAGTGCAACCATGACCCAAAGAGTCATCGACGCGATGGAAAGCCCGCACGTAGACGTGATTTGTCATCTCACGGCAAGGTTGCTAGGTAAGCGGGCACCGGTTGAAATTGACGTAGAAGCAGTTTTCGAAGCGGCTGTCAGAACCGGAACGGTACTTGAAATAAACGCGTCGCCTGATCGACTTGATTTGCGAGCTGACCACGTACGTCGGGCCAATGAACTGGGTGTACTCTTTGCAATCAATACCGACTCGCATCGCACCTGGCAGTTCGACAATATGAGGTACGGCGTGAGCACGGCCGTTCGAGGTTGGGTCGAAGCCGATCGGGTAATAAATACCTTCCAATACGCAGAGCTAAAGGCGTTTCTGGCGTTGCCAAAATCGCAACGCTATGCATTCAACGAATAACGTGGTCAATAGTCAACAGACAAAATCATCAACGGAAGCGCTGGCTGTAGAAGCCAGTCAGATGATCGCAGAGCTCAAGTTTGAGCTCGAGATTGTCGAAATCGGTGGCGAACGATGGAAGACGTCTGTTCTCGAAACTATCGCCAAATGGCCATTTGCCAGCGAACGTTTCGACGGAGAGCACCTCGAATACTTGATCGGTGGAGAAGCGTTTGATTGGCGACTACTGGCATCGAGGTTGCTACGCGAGTGTTGGCATTCGATTGATCGACAACAATGGTGGGACTGGCTTGCCGATCCCGTGTTATTCGGCGGCTTTGAAGAGCCCGAGTTTATGCGAGCTGTTGGGGTCGATAAGTTTCGAGCTCACCTCTCATATTTTTACGGCGTAACTGTAGAGCAGTCTCTAATCGCTGCAATAGAAGAGGAAATAACGCATCGGCGTGTTGCAGGTGGTAGACAATTGAGCGATCTGGCTCTCGAGCAGGCGTACGAAACTCTCTACGGTAACTCTATAGATCAGCTCTGGGAGGTCTATAAGCTCGAAGCAGGGGTCCGGCCTGCGCGTCCCGGATGGCGCCACAGAGATGAACACAGTCTGGGGTTAGAAGACGCGTTCACTTACTGGTTGTTCAAACTGCGCATGGAGCAGTCTGACCCGGCGAAGATTGCCAGTGATACACGTAAAGGGCTGGCGAAGCTTGAACGGATGCGACAGAACAACATTCGTCGATTGGCGATGGTTCGATCCGACGAAATGCAAAAGCAAATGAATACACGTCGTCGCAAATCTCGCCGGACCAAATAACCGTCTTCTCAATTGAGCTTTCCAGTGTGAGTAGAATTTGCCATTGCAATCGAGTCTTACAGCGGCTAATCTGAAAGTGATATTGAAACATCTTCGACGAGAAGTAGTAGCGATAACGCTGGGATTCAGAGAACCGGTGGTTGGTGCAAACCGGTGCCCGAGCAATCGTGAAGTCGTCTCTGAGTCGGCACACTGAACCTTTTCAAAGAGCAAGTAAGTATGCCCGTTGGCACCGTTACAGCCGAATGAGCGGTTCATTCCCACCAGATTGGGTTTGAACAACTGAGGTGGTACCGCGGTTAACCCGTCCTTTGATGAAGCAAATTGCTTCTGAAATGGATGGGTTTTTTTGTGTCCGAAAATTCGGAATAATTTATGACCGAATGGTCAAGCAGGAAAAGAATCGAATTGAAATCGATACTGTTTAGTGATCTACCAAAGCGCTTCGACATCAACGAGCGCGAGCAGTACTGGCGCAAGCGATGGAGCGAACTTGGAGTGGAGAAGCGTGACCCGAACGCGCCGCGCGAAAAGTCGTTTGTGATCGACTCACCACCACCGACCGTGAGTGGATCTTTACATATTGGTCACATCTTTTCCTACACACACCAGGATTTGCTGGCTCGGTACAAGCGAATGGCTGGTTGGAACGTTGCGTACCCAATGGGATGGGACGACAACGGTCTTCCGACCGAGCGCCGCGTTCAAAATTACTTTGGCGTACGAGCGGAGCGTAACGTTCCTTACATCGAGAACCTCCATGTTGAGGTAGCGCGTAAAGAGCTCGGTCTGAAAAAAAACCAGCAGCTGGTCATTAGCCGCCAGAACTTTATCGAATTCTGCCAGGTTGTGACCGAGATGGACGAGATCGTCTTCAAGGAGACGTTCGACCGGATGGGTTACTCGATCGACTGGAGCGATGAATACGCAACCATTGACGATAAGAGTCGTCGTATCGCACAGCGCAGCTTCCTGGATTTGTTCAAAAAAGGTCATGTTTACCAGCTAGAATCACCGACAATGTGGGACGTGGATTTTCAGACCGCAGTTGCCCAGGCAGAGGTCGAGGATCGTGAAAAGGGCGGGGCGTATCACGACATTGAATTCGGAGTGTTTGAAGAGGGCGCACCGGTAACGAATTTCGTTATTTCAACCACTCGACCGGAACTACTTGCGGCGTGTGTAGGTATTACAGCTCACCCGGATGATGAGCGGTTCAAAGGATTGTTTGGTAAGCACGCTGTTACACCCGGATTCTTCGCCAAGGTTCCGATTTTTCCAAGTACTGAAGCCGACCCCGAAAAAGGAACCGGAATTCTGATGGTGTGTACCTTCGGCGATCAGACTGACGTTGCGTGGTGGCGAAAAGAAGGACTGGAACTTCGCCAAATAATGGGCCGAAACGGTCGAATTCTCGATAAAAAGTTTGGAGATGACGGTTGGGAGAGCCTGAATCCGGAAAAAGCTAACGAGAATTACCAGACAATCGTTGGTAAGCGCACGCCGTCGGCGAAATCTCTGGTTGTTGAAATGATGCGCAAGCCGGAAAACTCGGCAACAGGTAATGGCGCTCCCCTCAAGGATGAGCCTCGGCAGATCCAGCATACCGTTCGCTATTACGAGAAGGGTGACAGCCCGCTCGAATATCTAACAACCCGTCAGTGGTTCGTTCGAATGCTCGACAAAACCGATCAAATGATTGAGATGGGTCGCCAGATTACCTGGCATCCGGAGTTCATGCGTAAACGGTTCGAAAACTGGACTGAAAATCTTAACGTCGACTGGTGTATCTCTCGCCAGCGATATTTCGGCGTTCCAATCCCAGTCTGGTATCCATTGGACGATGAGGGAGAGCCTAAGTACGACGAAGTTATCGTTGCAGGTGAAGATATGCTGCCGGTTGACCCGGAATCGGCGACGGCACCTGGCTATGAAGAAAGACAAAGAGGCGTTCCGGGAGGATTCACGGGAGAGCCGGACATTTTCGACACGTGGTTCACGTCGTCTTTGAGCCCGCAAACCGTTGCTCGCTGGGGCGATGAGGATGACGAAATGAACTCGTTATTCCCTATGGATATTCGTCCGCAGGGTCACGACATTATTCGGACCTGGGCGTTTTACACGATCGCCAAGGCAATGTTGCACCAGGAAACCGTTCCCTGGCACAACATAAACCTCTCTGGATGGGTTCTTGATCCGGATCGCAAAAAGATGTCGAAATCTAAGGGGAACGTGATCACGCCGGTCGATACGCTCGATAGGTTTGGTGCTGACGCCGTTCGCTACTGGTCGGCATCGTTCAAGCTTGGCACGGACGCTGCCCACGATGAAGCCATTTTCAAGATTGGCGGAAAGCTTGTTACAAAGCTGTACAACGCTGGAAAATTCGTTCTTGCGCAGACGGCGGAAGACGGCCCAATAACCAACGAACTCGACAAAGCGTTTGTCGCTGAATTGAAAAATGTTGTTCGTATTGCCGGAGAATCGTTTGAAAAATTCGAGTTCTCGGTTGCCCTTCAAGAGACTGAAAAGTTCTTTTGGGGAGCATTTACAGACAACTACATCGAACTACTCAAGCGGCGATCTCGTTCAGAGGATGATCCCGAGGGTAGGACGTCGGCAGTCGCTACTTTACGGCTAGGATTGAACGTTGTATTGCGATTGTTTGCGCCAGTTGTACCAACCATTGCCGACGAAGTATGGAGCTGGGTATTCGCAGAGGAGACCGGTCATCCTTCGATCCATAAGAGTCCTTGGCCAACGGTCGAAGAATTGGACGCGATCGGCGCACCCGAGATCGAAGGGTCGTTCCACGCTGCTTGCGACGCCATCGCCGCAATTCGCAAAGCAAAAACCGAAGCAGGTGTTAGCCTGAACCGAGAACTCTTGAGCCTTGTTTTGGAAGCTGATCAGTCAGGCAGAGACGATCTTCGTCTGGTGCTCGATGACGTGGCAGCAGCAGGTGGCGCAACGGCTATTGATTTCGCTGAGGGTACGCCATCAGCGGACTGGCGATACACGGCTCAAATCGAACACGCGGAACAGCCAGCGAAGAAGTAACAGGTAGTGGAAACTGTATGGTATTCGGAGAGCACTAACTCTTCGACTTCCACCCCTCCCAATTTTCGATCGTGAAGTTGGGCATCGAGAAAAATTTGTGGCTGGCGGCTTCTTTAGCGCGAACCTCGGCACACATTTTTGCGACATCGACCGCTTCTTCAACCGGCACTCGTGTCGCTCCGTCCGCGTCGCAGACGAGAATGTCTCCCGGATTGATCTGAAGGCTGGCGACCGTTACTGGGATTTCGTGTTCAATCATGTTGAACGGACCGTGTCCAGGAACTCGTCCAGTCGCCCACAATGGCAGTCCTGCCTTTTCGATTCCCGGGATGTCGCGCGCGTTGCCTTCCACCAGCGCACCAACCGCACCAAGCGCGCTCATTTGGAATGCCATGCCATCGCCAATGATGGCACCTCGGCTGGGCACTTCATCAATGTCTTGCTGGGCCACGATTATAGGAACGTTTGCTCTGGCGATTGAATCGAAATAGTCGGTTCTTGCGTACCCATCGCTGTTTGAACCGGTTATGGGTGTCCAGGTCGAGGTCAAAGCATAGCCAACGGCAGGTTTTTCATTTGGCGAGATATACTGCCGAAGTCGCGGGTCGGTGTAGTCGATGTCAGCGTGGACGTATCCACGGACAATAATTCCGGCGTTCTGAACAGTCGCCGAATCGTATGCAGCCAGCGCCTCAATAACGGAGCTATCGACTGTTTTCATGGCGGCTATTTCTCCAGTGAAACAATATCAGGTTCGATTGAAAGCATGTCTCCTGGGAAGAACTCACGCCATGGCTCGAACTGCTCGACGAACGTGCGCCCTTCCTCTACAGAGTCGAGTCCTTTAATCGCCCTGCCAGGATCGTAACCGGTCGTCTTTGCCAACGCCTCGATACCTCGTTTAGTGGTTCGTACACCACCAACTGAGAACGTATCGCCTTCATCGTTTTCAACGATCAGGTCGAATCCCTTTTTCTTCTGCTTCCAGTAAAGACGCATCGAACACCTTGATTATGCAGGCACACCGTGCCATAAGTTAGTTGGTCATTAACTGCATATTTTATGCGCGAGAACGGACGGTAGGGTGATAGCTGGGCAAAGAGACTTCCTTGAAAAGCTCAGACTATTCAGAAAGTAGCGGGAGGGCGCGGTCGAGTATTGCGTGAGCGACGTCGGCTTTCGGCATGATCGGCTGCGGTTCGGTAACACCGTTTGCATCGACAAAAGTGACTCTATTCGTGTCGGTGCCAAATCCGCTACCTGGCTCAATTACGTTGTTGGCCACCACAAACGCAGCGCCCTTGGGAGCCGCCTTGGCTTGCGCATTTTCTTCAAGGTCATTTGTTTCAGCAGCGAAGGCAACTTTTACAAGCTTGGGACCTGTTGCCAGCGGCATAAAGTCTTCGACCTTGAAAAGTTCGAGCGACATTGTTCCCGAATCTTTCTTCTTAATCTTGGAGTCAGCAACATTTACCGGACTGAAGTCGGAAATTGCCGCGGCCATGACCAATAGATCGGCGTTTTTTGAAGCGGGAACTATGACATTGCGCATGTCTTCTACAGTTGCGGTTGACACCACATCGACGCCAGCTGGAGCGGGTAAGGCGGCCGCCGTGACGAGCGTAACGTTTGCACCACGATCCCGTGCTGCTTCGGCAATTGCGTAACCCATTTTGCCGGTCGAACGATTCGAGATAAATCTAACTGGGTCGATAGGCTGCCGTGTTCCACCAGCAGATACTATCACGTTCCTGCCGGTATAGTCTCCGTTTCTTCCAATGGCCTGTCGAACGAGCCCGACGAGATACTCTGGGTCGACCATCCTGCCTTTACCTACAAGTCCGGAAGCGAGTCGCCCTTCGGCGGGACCCGCGATCTTGACTCCGTCGCTCTCGAGCGTCGCCACATTTCGTCGATTGGAAGGGCTAGCAAACATATCGGCGTCCATGGCTGGAGCAACGATGACCGGAGCTTCTGTGGCAAGATATGTCGCAGTCAGCGGATCGTCAGATATCCCGACTGCCAGCTTCGCTAGGGTGTTCGCGGTAGCTGGAGCGATGATGAGGCAATCGGCGCGGAGTGCTAGTGCGACATGATCAATACTGAGCTCGGAGTTCGCCTCCCAGAGACCGGTCGTTACCGGCCGGTGCGTGAGAGCTTCGAACGTCGACTTCCCGACGAATTCTCGGGCTGAAGAGGTCAGAATTACATCAACTGTCGCACCTGTCTGAACTAGTTTGCTGGTAAAGTCGGCTGCTTTGTATGCGGCGATCGATCCTGACACGCCCAGCACGACGTTCTTGCCTTCAAGTGGCAGGCGGGAAATGGGTTGGTTTGAACTGTCCACAGGAGTCATGCTGATTTCCAGCCGGTGACTAGGCGTTGTTCATTTCATGCACGATTTGAAGTCCAACAAGTGTCAGATCAGGGTTTACGTGGTTGAACGATTCAGTGTGTTCAGCCATGAGGTTTGCCAATCCACCAGTTGCTACGGTCGTTACCTCATCGGGCGCGTCAGGGTTCAGCTCCACCTTGAATCTAGCGAGCATTCCTTCTATCAGTTCGGCAAAGCCATAGACGAAGCCCGATTGCATGGATGCAACGGTGCTTCGGCCGATAACGCGATCAGGTGCGACCATTTCAACACGGCGTAGCAGGGAAGTGTTGCGGAACATAGCATCAGAGGCGATCTCCATACCTGGAGAAATTGCACCGCCAATGTAGTCGCCGTCCGCCGTAATTGCATCGAACACCGTTGCGGTTCCAATATCGACGACGACCAGCGGACCCCCGTAAATCTGATGAGCTGCTACGGCATCGACTATACGATCAGCCCCAACGTCCTGAGTTCGATCGTAGTGAATTCGAATTCCTGTACGAACTCCGGGACCAATTACCAGCGGTTCGGCCGTGGTTACTTGAGCGAGAGCGGCAACGTAGGCTTCAGTGAGCGGAGGGACTACCGAGCAAATAACGACTGCGTCGAAAGAGTCGGGCTCGACGTTCTTTGAACGAAGCACGCCCTGAAGCGCCCAGGCATGTTCGTCGATCGTGCGAGTCTCGCGTGTAGCCAGGCGCCAGGTTGCAGTGAGTTCCTGACCCTCGAACGCACCTATTGTGATATTCGTGTTGCCGATATCAACGGCGAGTAAATACGTCACTATTTTCCCAGTATAAGAGGGATCTCAGGGAAAGCGGAGCGAAATACACGCGAACGGGTTGAAAAGTTCGGTGGAGTAAGATCAACGTGGAGTCGGCGTTTTACTGTGCGAAATCACGATAAAAATGCCCCAGCTTTTGAATAACGTCTGTGGGGCGCATTCCCGTTTCGCCGTACTCGTCTCGGGCTTGGTCTGCGGCATAACCGTGAGCGAACACAGCCAAGGAAGCCATTTCGAACAGTTCATCGGGACTTTGCGCAAGTAACCCTCCGAGCAGACCAGCGAGTACATCACCGCTGCCACCCTGGGCGAGTCCCGGATTGGTCCACGGTGAAACGTTTACTCGACCATCTGGTGCTGCGATCAGCGTTGCCGCGCCTTTGAGAATCACGACTTTGTCGAACTTCTTTGCAGCCTCCATCACAGCGTCCATGCGGTTCGATTGAATCTGTTCTGACGAGGTACTCAGCAAGCGGCCGAGTTCACCTGAATGAGGTGTAAGAATCGCAGGATTCGGAATACGGGTCCACCATTCGTGGGTTCCAGAAAGGATGTTTAGCGCGTCGGCATCCAGAACTAGAGGATTTGCTTCGTCGACCTGCGATAGAAATGTTTTCAGGAATTCTGCGGTAGCGGGGCTGGTGCCAATTCCGGGACCCGCGACCACGACAGTTGTGCGATTAGCCAAATCGAGAGCTGTCGATGCAGCGGTCGACGCCAAAAGCTCTCCATCACTATCAGTTGGAAGAGATGTGTACATCGCTTCAGGAACGGCACCAACTATTGAGCGAAAAGCGGAGTCTGGTGTGGCAACGAACGTTAGCCCGTTCCCGGACCGCACCGCAGCTTCGATCGCCATAGTTACGGCACCGAGATACTGCTTGGATCCTGCGAGAATCAGCGTCGACCCAAATGTGCCTTTATGACCATCGGGTGGGCGCAGGGGTAGAAGATCCAACGCCAATTGTTCGGTGATCAACTCGGCTGTAATCTGCGAGTCCAACTCGAGTGGAACTCTGATATCAAGGACAGATATATCGCCGAGAGACGCAGAGTCAGGCGCAATCGCAGCTCCAAGTTTCGCGTAACCGAGCATCAGAGTTTCATCGGCAGGCAATCCTGCAATATCGAATTCCCCGGAATCGGAGTTGAGCCCGGTTGGCAGATCAATCGCCACCACCGGGGCAGCTGATTCGACGACAACAAACAGGATCGATGCGAGCGTCGATGATTTATCGATGGGACGGGATGTGCCTGTTCCCAGCACAGCGTCGATCACGAGATCGGAAGTCGACAACAGTTTACTCATTCGATCCAGTCTCGGATCGCTTGTGGCGTCTACCACCTCTACACCAGATGATTCAGCCAATTCTCGTTTTGGATCCGTGGTCTTGCGCTTTGCACAAAGTGCTGCGGTTACTTTCGCTCCCCATTTCGAAAGATGTCTTCCGGCGACCAAGCCGTCAGATCCGTTGTTGCCGGGGCCGACTAGAACCACGATCCGTTTCCCAAACAGTTCGTTGTGAGTATCCCAGCGATCTCGAACTGACTCGGCGACGGCCAATCCCGCGTTCTCCATCAGCTCATCAAGCGAAACTCCAGCTTCAACTGAAGACTGCTCGATTGCACGCATTTGGTCGGCGGTTACGAGTTTCATGGTTTCCAGGCATCATCTCTGGCTTCACCAACCGCTGAAGCAGTAGCGAATTCCCTAGAGTGGGAGAGGCTCAGTGCGATTCGAGTTATTCCCATTTTTTCCGCTCGGTTTTTTGCAGATCCATGCAAAGTGATTTCGGGAGGTCCGCCAGGCTTGCGAGTCACTTCTATCGACTTCCACGGCACCCCGCGAACACCAGTGCCTAGAAGCTTCATTACAGCTTCTTTTGCGGCGAACCTGCTTGCCAGCTGGGGTGCACGACCACGAGCGTATCGCTGTTCGCCTTCGGTAAACACCTTCTCCAGGAATCGCTTCGGATAGCGTTCAAGAACACCGGCAATTCTGGGAATCTCGATCAGGTCGATTCCGGTGTAGATCATTCGAAATGTGCCTCCGGCGAAAATTGGTTCCTGCTGAGTTCATTCGGCTGTTCGAAATGATACTGGTTACCGAGTTTCTAGGTTAGGATTTAATTTCGGATTACGAAATTCGTCACACGCTTTATTTCCTACCAGTCGACCTTATGAGACGAAATGAGACGACTGAACACCTCCGGAGGCTCCTGGATAGTGACTGCGAGAATTATCGACGGCAAAGCTGTTGCCTCCAAAGTCCACGAAGAAGTTGCCGCTGGTGTTGAGGAGTTCAAGCGGGAGAACGGTTATGTTCCGGGGCTTACCGTTGTTCTCATTGGTGACGATCCAGCGTCGCACTCCTATGTAAAAGGAAAAGAACGGGCGTGCGAAAAGGTAAGCATCGCTACCGAGACCATTCGACGCGAGGCATCGATAACGCAGGACGAGTTGTTGGAAATTATCCATGGTCTCAACAAAGATCCAAAAGTTAGCGGGATTCTTGTCCAGCTTCCGCTCCCCAACCATCTTGATGAAGACGCAGTGATTCACGCTATCGACCCGCTGAAAGATGTTGATGGCCTTCACCCTGAAAACGCAGGACTGCTCATGTTGGGGCAGCAGAGGTTCGCACCTGCTACACCACTGGGTGTGCAGCGGATGTTGATTGAAGAAAACATCGAAATGAACGGTGCAAGAGTCGTAATCGTTGGCCGCAGTAAGTTGGTCGGCATGCCGCTGACCGCACTTCTTCTTCAAAAAGGAGCAGGCGCGAACTCGACGGTCACCGTGTGCCACACCGGCACCAAAGATATGGCGGCAGAGACTCGCCAGGCTGATGTTCTGATCGCCGCCGCCGGATTTCCCGGAGCGGTTACCGCCGATATGGTGAAACCGGGAGCTGTGGTAATCGACGTTGGGGTATCGAGAGTCGAAGACGCCACTCGGAAGCGAGGATATCGTCTAACAGGCGATGTCGATTTCAAAGGTGCTTCAGAGATTGCATCGGCAATCACGCCGGTTCCAGGCGGTGTTGGACCAATGACCATATCAATGCTTCTTGTTAACGTATTAGAGGCTGCAAAACTGGTTTCTTCAAACTTGGATCACAATAGAGATTCTCATTTTTCCGGTAGAATGATCGCTTCTGCACCGACGCTGGAGCCATCGATCAGGGTTGATTAGTCAGCGTCGCTAGTTTGTTCGGTCACATCGCATAATTTATGGCAAGTTCCACTAAACCCAGTTCAAAACCCTCGTCGAAAAGGTTCAAGTCTTCCAAGAACGGTGCAGGTGGCTCCGAGGGTCTGGATGAAAGTGGTGTAGCGGCGAATATTGACCACCTACACCTGTTTCGCCAAATGTTTCTTATTCGCCAGTTTGAACTGGCGTGCGGCGAGAACTACTCCAACGGGATGATTCGAGGATTCCTGCATCTATATGTGGGTCAGGAAGCGACCGGCGTTGGTGCCATATCTGCGCTTCGCGATGACGATTACATCGTGAGTCACTACCGTGACCATGGTCACGCGCTTGCTCGCGGTGTCGATGTTAATCGCTCGATGGCAGAGTTGTTCGGTCGTGCCACAGGTACTTCTAAGGGTAAAGGTGGCTCGATGCACATTTTCGATGCTGCTAAGCGTTTCATGGGTGGGCATGCCATCGTTGCCGGGCAAATGCCGCTCGCCGCAGGTCTCGCACTTGCACAGCAGTACGAAAAGACCGACGGGCTAACGATTTGCTTCTTTGGCGATGGATCTACCAATCAGGGTATCTACCACGAGACGATGAACCTGGCAGCGGTTTGGAAGTTGCCCGTTTTATTCTTCCTTGAGAACAACATGTACGGAATGGGCTCGTCGATCGAGCGTGTTCGTGCCGGTGGAATAGATTTTTACCCTGGAATGTCTACTTACGAAATTCCTGCCGCCGAAGTTGACGGCATGGATGTGTTGGCCGTTCGAGAAGCAACCGAAACCGCCGTTGCGCGAATTAGGGCAGGTGCAGGTCCCCAATTTATCGAGGCCAAGACGTTTCGATTTGTTGGTCATTCATTGGCTGACGGTCAAAAGTACCGTGGCCAGAAAGAAGTGAAGGAATGGGAGCAGCGTGATCCGATCAACACATTCCCCGCACTGCTAATCAAAAAGGGAATGGCAACCCAAAAGCAGATCGAAGAAATCAAGGCTAGGGTAGACGAAGAGGTCGCCGAGGCGGTCGAATTCGCTGAGCGAAGCCCTGAACCAGATCCTTCTGAAATCGATACCGACATACTCGCATAAATCACATGGCAGAAATCGTTCTAAGAGAAGCACTAAAACGCGGCCTAGAAGAGGCGCTTGACAACGATCCTCGAATCTTCATGATGGGTGAAGACATTGGTGAATACGGCGGTGCTTATGCCGTTACGGATGGTTTCCTCAAGAAGTACGGCCCGGAGAGAATCAAGGACACGCCGATTTCGGAACAGGCCTTCCTAGGTGCGGGTATTGGCGCTGCTGCTGCCGGGCTTCGTCCAATTGTCGAGTTCATGTCGATGTCATTCACGCTTGTTGCATTCGACCAGATTGTGAACATGGCAGCGAATATTCGGTACATGTCTGGTGGACAGATCAGCGTTCCGATGGTCATTCGAGCACCTACAGGGGCTGGAGTACAGCTGGGAGCCACACACTCCCAGAGCTTCGAAACTTGGCTTGCTGAGGTACCAGGGATGAAAGTCGTTTGCCCTTCAACCCCCTACGATGCGCTTGGTTTGCTACGTTCGGCGATCAAGGATGACAACCCGGTCTTTATGGCTGAACCTGCTCTTCTCTACGGTGCCAAAGGAGAGGTTCCTGACGAGTACTACGATATCGAGATCGGTAAAGCTGATGTTACCCGAGAGGGTAGCGACGTAACGCTCGTGTCGTACGGCTACGGGATGCGCCCGCTGAACGAGGCTGCCGACAGGCTCAGTGCGAAGGGTGTTTCTGTCGAGGTTATCGATCTGCGATCGTTGAGCCCACTCGATATCACAACAGTGGTTTCATCGGTTCAGAAAACGTACAAGCTGGTGGTTGTCGACAACGCGCGCCGAACCGGTGGAATCATGGCGGAGGTCGCAGCGGAAGTTCAGGAACGTGCTAGCGAATGGCTCGACGGTCCGATAATGAGGGTTGGTTCGGACGATGTGCCGTGGCCTTACAACCGTGGACTCGAGCGCGAAGTTCTCACGGACGCCGACGATATCCTGAGGGCAGTAGAATACGGCTTCGGTCTTTAGTTTAGGTACTCCGGGTGCGAACGCCGGGAGCTCTTTTCTCGACTTTTTAATTTCACTAATTCTTGTGATGTCGCGAGTGCCGATTTTCACGAACCTGTAAGCTTTGGTCAGTTAAAGTGACTTTGTCACGACTGGACCAGTTCCCGATGAAGGCGATTGGCGGCGATAAGGAGGAACGATTCAATGGATGTAACTGAACTCGAATTCCTGCCATTCGCTCCCACGGCTGAAGCGAATGCGGAACTGTCGCTCGTGTCTCTTTTCTAGATATTTATGCCGAGACGTTCAGCCGATTTCCCCGAGTGCTTCGAGGAACACTTACGTTGAACTTAATCACGCCCGACGAAAATCTAGAAAACGATATTTCTTTTTCCAACTCTGCCTCTTCAAGTCCGTTCGAAAACCTTGTTAGATACGGTCTTACTGACGCCGTCCAACAGAGAATTGAAACGATAATCGTCCGTGATCACGAGCTCGTACCTGGACGAGTAGCCAGAGTCGACGGTATATCCACACTCGTCCACGCCAATGCAACCGACTATCGAGCGAGCAGCACCTTCGCACGTATAGCCCACGCTAACGATTTTGAAATCGAGCCAGCGCAGCCTACAGTCGGGGATTGGGTTCTGATTCGAGAGGGTGAAGGAAGCAACCCTGACGAAATCGAACTTGTGCTTCCTCGAACGTCATTGCTCATTCGAAAACGAGCGCAACGTGGCAAATACCAGGGAGGCGAGCAGGGTCTAGCGGCAAACGTCTCAACAGTATTCGTTATTCAAGCTGCTACTTATTTCAATGTTGGAAGACTCGAAAGAGAGATCGCTCTCGTGTGGGGTAGCGGTGCAACGCCGATCGTTGTAATCACTAAAACAGACCTGCTCGAAGAAGGAACACCAGAATCTATTGTTGAACAAGCGAACGCATCAGCTCCGGGTGTCGAAGTATTCGCCGTTAGCGGGATCACAGGTGACGGAACAAATTCACTTCGTTCATATACACAGGCGGGATCGACGGTTGCTCTGATCGGCGCATCGGGTGTCGGAAAATCCACGCTAGTGAACCATTTAATGGGTGAAGAAGTGATGGAAACCGGTGACATACGGGAAACCGACACTCGAGGACGTCACACGACTGTTACTCGACAACTCCTCCCCTTGCCCGGTGGCGGTGTGCTCATTGACACACCAGGTATTCGATCGATAGCTCTCGTGTCGGGTAGTGAAGAGGCAATTGCGAAGACTTTTGCCGAAGTTGAACAGTATTTCGGGCAATGCCGGTTCAGAGACTGTCAGCACCAAGGAGAAACGGGGTGCGCAATTGCAGAAGCGATTGAGAGCGGGGACCTTTCGCAGGATCGATTCGACTCGTACTTGCGAATGGGCAGAGAGCTCAAATACGAAAAAACGAAGAACACGCCTAGGGCTAAAACAGAGCACGAGCGCCGAATGAAAGTGATCGCCAAGGCACATCGCCAGCGTTCACGTTTGGAGAAACGTCGGAAATAAGGGTTGGCGAATGCTGCTGAAGTCCTCCTATTCAGTCACAATTTGAGTCACCTTTGCCTGATTCTTGTGTAACCTCTATGAAGGTCTTTTTAAACTCGACTGGCGAGTGCGCCACAGTTACGATTTTTGCGAGCCAATCGTTCCCGCAGGAGTGCAGATTTGATCAGTGAAGTGACAATGCCCTCGATGGGTGCCGACATGACAGAGGGCACCATCGCGAAGTGGCTGATAGCCGAGGGAGAATCGGTTAGTCGTGGCGACAAGCTTGCAGAGATCGAAACCGATAAGACGGTTGTCGAAATGGAAGCCTACGCAGAGGGCTTGCTTCGAAAGATCGTTGTCAAAGAAGGAACTCTTGTTCCCGTAGGAACAGTCATAGCGTATGTCGGTGACGCAGATGATGAAATACCTGAGGTTGCGGCGGCTCCTGAATCTGAAGAAGCGGCGCCTGCTCCCGACGTTCCTGCACCGGCAGTGTCTACGCAGGCATCCGCTTCAGAACAACCTGCAGCACCGTCTCCCGCAGCTCCTACACCAGTCGCAGCTCCCGGAGGTCGTGTAAAGGCTTCACCTATCGCACGCAAAATCGCGGAAGAAAAAGGCATCAATATCGCGGCTGTTCCAGGTACAGGTCCCGGCGGTCGAATTACCAAATCTGACGTTGAAAACTTCACTCCGTCACCAGGCTTCGTCGTTTCCGGCGGACGAGCTCCTGTGGTGATGGATGGCTCCGACACGCCGCTGACCTCGATGCGCCAGGCGATTGCACGAGTCACTGTGAAGTCTAAGACCGAGACTCCTCACTACTATGTAACTCACGAAGTGAACATGGGACCTGCAATGACGTTCCGTGCTCAGTTGAATGAAGCACTTGACGATGAAGGAAACAACGACCGAGTTTCTGTGAATGACATGGTTCTAAAGGCCGTAACCACTGCGCTCATCAAGCATCCAAAATGGAATTCGACGTTTGATGGCGACAAGCTGATTGGTCATTCGGAAATCAACCTTGGCGTAGCGATTGCTCTCGAAGAAGGACTCATCGTCCCCGCGGTTCTTGGCATTCAGAACATGTCGCTGCTCGAGATTTCCCGAGCAGTTCGCGATCTCGGTGTTCGAGCACGTGGCGAGGGCGGAACTCTTACAGAGGCAGAGATGACCGGGGGTACTTTCGGTACTTCGAACCTCGGAATGTTCGGGACTGATACGTTCGCCGCGATCATTGTTCCACCGAACGCCGGAATCATTGCTGTTGGCTCGGTCAAAGAGAAACCGATAGTCAAGGACGGAAAGATCGTCGTCGGCAAGATGATGAACGCTACTATTTCTGCTGACCACAGAGTTGGTGATGGGGCAGAAGCAGCGATTCTGCTGAGCGAGCTCCAGAAGACGCTTGAGAACCCAGCTCGCCTGATGCTTTAGGCTCTGGGCGAGCGTTACGATCAGTTCGCAACGACCCTGTTCGGTTCGTTGAGAGATAACGGGAATTGCTTCCCGCGCTACGGCTCGGGGTAGGCAGATAGGTTCACGGACGATGTACGTACGGGAAATATTCACGACTGAAGAACGGGCGGTGCTAAGCCGGTTTTTCACGAATATTGATGAGCCTGTTTTTGCCCTGATAAATCTTCCAGAGGTTGTGAAGGGTGCGTTGTTCGCCCGATACAGCCGGTCGCCGAAATCACTCCGTCGGCTCTTCATAGACGAGTTTTACGATCAACCGGAAATTCCGATTGGCGAACTCTCCGAAGACGAAAACGACCAGTCGATCGTTTCGACGAGCAGGGCAGAAGGCCTGTACGACCGTGTCTTTTCGCAATACGGCGATGACTCAGTTGCTCAGCTTGGTGGTGCTCACATTGCCTGCGAGCAAGCTTCGAACTTGTTGACAAAGGTTCTTGAGTGGGGGCGACTGGCCGCTTATTTGGAGCAGTCGACCCGATACATTTTTTATGACCAGAAACTCGGTGATCGGTACCGCTACATCGCACCTCCCGAAATCGAGACGGGTCCACTCGCGGACGAGTATTCGAAGACCATCGATTGGTTGTTTGATGAGTACTCAGCATTAGTTCATTCATGCGTTCCGTATTTCGAACAACAGTTCCCGCAGCAGGAGGGAGACTCGAAGTTCATTTACAACGCTTCGATTCGAGCGAAGGCGTGCGACTCGGCTCGTGGTTTGCTACCAGCAGCGACCACTTCGAACGTTGGAATATTCGGTTCGGGTCAGGCGTTTGAGGCGATGCTGATTCGAATGAACAGTCATCCGCTTGAAGAAGCGCGTGATTACGCCCGAATGATGCTGGTTGAACTTCGAAAAGTAATCCCGTCATTCCTTAAGCGAGTTGATCTTCCTGATCGAGGTGGAGCGTGGTCCGGTTACTTCGAAGAAAATTATGAGGCGATTGAGCGGATAGCTTCTGGTCTTGAATCCGAACCTGAAAACATAGACGAAGTGACACTCGTTGAATGGGATCCCGAAGCTGAAAACAAGATTGCCGCAGCGGCTCTTTACGCTCACACCGATCTTCCCGACACGCAATTGCAGCAGATCGTCAACGAGATGAGCGGAAACGATAAAACAGAGATTATTCGCGCTTATGTCGGTCACAGACAAAATCGTCGACACAAGCCAGGTAGGGGTATGGAGCGTTCGTTCTATCGATTCGACGTCCTCTCCGATTTCGGTAGCTTCCGAGATTTGCAACGACATCGCATGTTGACGATCGATTGGCAGAAGTTAGGCGTTAAGCACGGCTACTCGACTCCGCCTGCAATTGCTGAAGTGGGGTGGAGTCAGCGATGGGACGACGCGATGGGGCACCTAACCGACTTCCACGATTCGGTGATGAACGAGCACGGTGCAGATGTTGCACAGTACGTTGTGCCGTTCGGATTCAAGTTGCGATATTCGATGCAGTTCAACGCACGCGAAGCTTTCCACATGCTTGAGCTTCGCACGGCCCAGCAGGGGCATCCTGACTACCGACGTGTTTGCCAGCTGATGCACACAGCCATTCGAGAGCAAGCGGGGCATACCGCCCTCGCAGACGCAATGTCGTACGTGGATCATGGATCCTACGATCTGGAACGTTTGGAAGCTGAGCGACGTGCGGAGCAGAAGAGAGAGTCGGCCGATTCCGAAGAGTAGGAATTGACCTCAGGTACCTAGTGGTTTCTGATTCAGCGACCTTGTCTGCTCTAAAAAACGTTGCTAGTACAGCTATAGATCACTTCCCGAGTGGAGCGACAGCGGAATCGCGAGATCTCGCGAGAGGTGTCGTTTGTGGATTTAGGACTGGGAGAGATGCTTTTTTTGAGCGTTGCGTTTGTCTCGTCCTAATCCGGAGAAGATCTATTTCGGCTCATGAGCCATGCCGGAACGATAGCGATAAATGACAGGACCGCCCCGTAAAGGTAAAAGCGTGTAAACACCTGAACACCTGCGTTGGTCGCGCTATCGATAATATCTTGTTGCACATCAGGATCGAGTGAGAACGCAGGAACGTCGGCAACCAGTTCTGCGAATTGAACTGTTCCGAGTGCTGTCATCGCGGCAAGTCCAGCGGTCATTCCTATCATTCGTGAAACAGAGAGCAATGCTGACGCTGCGCCTCGTTCATCTCCACTTACTCCCCAGAGTGCGGCTTCTGCAATTGGGGACACCAGAAGACCTAATCCCAGTCCCGTAACCGCCAGGTGAATGGTCATCGCTGGTTCGGCGATATCGACGGTCCACGAGGAGAGAAGCAAAAATCCTATGGCGGAAACGACGAGTCCAACGAGCGACGGGATACGGGTTCTCCATTTTTGCGTTATATAACCGCCAATGACTGCTCCAACTCCAATAGCGATAGTCATGCGAAGAAGCTGAAGCCCGCCTTCGAGCGGGGACTTGCCAAACACGGAGGCCGCCATGAGTGGCACCGTCACCATCCCTATGATGAGCACCGCTCCGACGAGAAAATGGGTGATATTCGAATAGTTGAACGATGGCAGCCTGAACAGCGCTTTGGGGAACAACGGATCGTCTGATCGCTGGTTCATTACTATTAGTAACCCGGTAAACACAACCGCCAGACCCAGGTAAATCGCCATCAATGCATCAGGTTCGCCAATGCGAACCAGACCCAGCGTTGAGGTAGCAAGAGCGATCGCAAAAACCGTTGCCGCAGGTACGTCGACCTTTACCTTGTTTCTGCGCCCAGGTGGTATGCGGAGAATCCAGATCGCTGCCACCACGGTGAATGGAATGTTCAGCCAGAACGCCCATTCCCAGGATAGCCACGTAGTGATGCCGCCACCCCAGAGAGGTCCGATAACTCCACCGGCTTCGGCGCTAGCTCCGATTAGTCCATAGGCGATCGCGCGATGTCGGTTGTCGACCAGCTCGCCTGCAGCGGCGATTGCGATCGGTATTACGGCTCCGCCGCCAATAGCCTGGAACACCCTTGCCCCTACCAGCCAGTTGTATTCAGGTTCGCCCCCGTAGAGCCAGCCGGGGATGTCGGCAGCCACGGCAACCAGCGCGGAACCGAGCGTAAACACCGACATTGCCAGCAGGAACGACCAGCGGTACCCAGTTCGATCAGAGATCCGTCCCATCAACGGCATTGCCGCTGTGTATCCGATTAGATAACCGGTGATTGACCATGACGCTCTGTCGAGTTCACTCACCCCGACTCGCAAATCGGCGAGCATATCCGGCAGGAGTGTCACCACCACGGTCTGGTCGTCGGCGGCAATAAACACCCCGAAGCAAAGGGGCAGGAGCAACTTGTACGGAGAGATTAGCCGACCAAGGTTTACGAGCATCGGTTAGATCGGTGGTTCTAAAGAAACGTTGCTATCGAACTCGGATAGCGTGATGATGCGTATGGTACCGGGTTCGTCCTCCTGCTGAACCGTGCCCCTGATTTCGACCCGATTCAGAAGATTGCTGCTGGCATCGAAGTTGAGAATCACGGCGGGAGCCGCATTCAGATCGACCGATCCGACGAGCGTGGCAAGTGATTGCGCAGGGATAGTTCCAGTTATTCGATACTCTCCGACCGGTGAACTTTCCGGCGCGTACTCAGGGTTTGAAGTTTCGCCAAGGATATCGGCGACCATCTTTACCGGGTCGAGAAACGCAAACGGACTATCTTCGGGTGGGATTTCTGACCACACACCGGTTATCGGGTTGGTCATCCAAGTCTGTTCGTCTATTACAACGGCTTCGACCCTTACGAACGCTCTTCCAATGTTCGCTTCGGCTTCCAAATCGAGTCCGTTTGTCGTGACAAGTCCACCTGCTCGAGTTAGCTCAAGCGCACCGGATAGGGTGGTATGACCGGAATCATGCGTTAGCTGAAAGCTGAAGCTATCGAGGTTCGACATCGCGATTTTGGATAGCTCGACTGCTTCCAAAGCCGTTGCTTGAGGTGGGGCAGGCGTCACAGTTGCCGATGATTCTGATTCAGTACACCCGACTATGACTGCGGTCAGCAGTAACGCTATGAATGTGATTCGAATCGAAGCTGTATATCGCATAAATGCGTAGGCCAATCCGTAGGTGACGACCAATGGTTGTCGAACAAATGCTAACCCAACTCTGCTGTGCCGAAGGCAGAGTTCACGTCAAAAGTTTGTCGCGGCTAATCGGGCAACCCTATGGGTCGCTGCAATCCCGCATAAACCCGCATCGATCGCATCGGAGTTTGCAGTGCAGATCCACCAGTTGGGTCCCGCACCGGTCACAAATCCAGATTTTTGGCTGAGGCTGAGCTGTCATTGATTCAAGGCGTACTGAACAAACTAAGATTCGTTTGAACTAGAACCGAAAGCGTGTGTGAATTCTAATGATTCCCACCGCTTCGATCATTTAATGTGATCGAAGCGGTAGTCAGACATGACCTACTCGGTATCTGCCGACATGATCATCGTGCCTGTCGGATAGTTGACTACACCATCGGAACGTTCCTGAGTGACCATTGCGCTGGAGAAGTAGTGCAGCGGAGCAGGTAGCAAGAATGCCACGGTGGCTGAGCCAATTTCACTTACTTCGAACTGCGCCACAGGAACAGGATCCCCGTTACCCGTGAGCCACAGTGTAAAGACCATTCCAGATTGTGGTTGAGGTAGTCCGTGAACCTGGAAAACGGCTTCGTTGCCGACTACTCGAACCGCGATGAGACCTGAAGCGGCTGATTCAGAAGAAGTTACCTGTTGGTTATTGCTCGCAAGCCAACTTTCAACCCGGTAACCCTCTTTCATTGCTACATAGGTGAGCCAGCTCTGATCGCGCAGAGCCTGACGCAACGCCTCGTTCGCAATTGCGAGTTCGGAAACCATTTCTTCCTGGTGAACCACCATTTCGGTCGTAGCACCAAACTCGTTCTCCATGTGCTCCATTTCGGACTTCATAGAGGCAACTCGGTTCTCAGCATCTACGAGTGTCGACGACAGCTCGGACTGCAAATTAGCGACGAGAACCGACTCTGCTGCGAGATCGTTTCGGAGGGTATCGATTTCGTAGCTAACTTGAGAATTTTGGTAGCTAAGTACGCTTCCGACGACAATGATGAGCACGGCCGCCGCTGCTGAGGTCGCAAGTCCAGATTGGAACATCCTTTGCCACCACGGACTCGCCGGAGCGGGATCAGCTTCGAACTGGATGACTTTGTCGGTCGTCGTCGTTTCCGTTGTGGCGAGAGCCAAAATGCTTTGTTTCAGATGTGCTGGTGGTGCGACTTGAGAAACAACTGCTGCGAGCCGGCTTGTTGTTTCTGTCAACCCGTTCAGCTCAGTAAGTGCTGCGCTATCCGATTCGACTAGAGCTTCAACTGCACGACGCTCTTCGTCGGTGTCGAGAGCACCCAGTGCGTACGCGGGTAAGTCGTCGAAGCGTGGATCTATCTCATCTTTAAGATTATTTTTTTCAGTAGTTTCGGTCATACTTGCGCGCCCATTTCAGCACTTAGTGCCGATCGCAATTTTTTAAGTGCCAACCGCATTCTGGTTTTGACCGTGCCAAGTGGTTGGCCAGTTTTACTAGCAATTTCAGTCTGGGTCAGTCCTTTGAAATACGACAGTTCAATCACGTTTTTCTGCTCTTCCGGAAGCTCGTCCATAGCTGCCCGGATTTGTGCGTACTCGGATTGAGCAATCGCGGTATCCGCCGGTGATATGTCTCCAGACTGAATGTTGAGATGATCGTCGATATCATCGTTTTCACGACTTCTATCGCGTCGGCGTTTTCTCAGTTCATCAATCGTGCGGTTGTGAGCGATGGAAAACAGCCAGGTTGTGAACTTGCCTTTCTTCGACGTGTACGAAGCACCACGGCGCCACAGGCTCATGAAAACGTCCTGTGTAACCTCTTCAGATCCGATCGGGTCTTTGAGCATCCGAACTGCGAGAGCGAATACCCGCCGACCGTAACGGTCGTACAGAGTAGCGAGCGCTTCTCTATCTTGTTCACCGATCTTCGCAAGCAGTTCCAGATCTTCTAGTCCCTGGTAATTCAAGCGGTACACCCCGTCCGTTCAGGACCCGACCGACCGTGCAGTGCGATCGCCTTGCGCGAGCGCGTCTCGTCGTTCAGGTAACCAGTAGGGGATACGACCGGTTTACGTGGGCGGTTTTCTGGTTTCTCCCTATTCGGGAGATTCTTCGCTACCACGTGCAGCCAGAGCTTTTAGCTTGCGGAGTGCGCTCTCGGCCTGTTCAGTGTTTGTCCCAGAAGGAGAGCGTTCGAGGAACTGGGTGAGGGAGTCGACTGCATCTCCGAAGTTGCCGACTTTTGTTTGGAGGTGTGCCAGTTCGCTGAGATTTCGGAGGTTGGAAGGATCGAGCAGTTGAATTCGTTGTGATGCGGAGAGCGCAAGTTCGTAGTCTTTGTGCTTTTCGTGAGCAACTTTCAGGTTGCTGAGCAGGCGGCGGAGGATCGCACGCTTGGAAACTGGCTTGAGGAAATTGCGTTCGAGATCCCCGTAGTCATCGTTCTTGAGATTTCCTTCCCCAAGAATGCTTGCCAGACACTCTTTTCGTGATAGGAGACCACCTTTGTGGAACGGGTCGACGTAAATTCGATCGTCGCCGGAACCAAGAGCCACGACGAAGTGCTTTCGAAGCGCGATGCCGTCAACATTCGTACCGGCAACTCGGGCAACTTCGATGTACAGAATTGAAAGCGCGACCGGGTTGCCCTTGAAACGCTCAATCACCTCATTAAGGAGACTGTTCTTTGGGTCAAAGTAGCGTTTCGAATCACCTTTGAACCCTGCTTTTTCAAACAGGACTTCGTGCATTGCACTTACGAAATCGTATTTAGTGTGGTGGTCTGTGAGAATCGATTTAACGCGTTTTCCGAACTGCGCAATGCGACCCTGGTAGGCGACGACGTCGAGGTCAGGAGTTTCGCTTGAAGCAGCGTAGAGGCTCGCCGCGCCAAGATTTATTTCTTCATCTGGACATCGGGTTGCCCGGGCGAAATTTTCCTTTGGTGAAAGCGAACTGGTTCCCAAAACTTACTGACTGTTCCTTCACGAATGTGAGGGGCTTTAATCGGGTAAGCGCATTCTAGCGGGCGCATGTCTATGCCGCAAACTCGTGAGGGGGATAAGACGGGGAGGGATTTGACATCGCATCCGTCGGCAGCCAGACTAGCTACAGTGAAGTTTCACTTTACTAGTGCAATGAATTGATTGCACGCGGGGAGCTCGGGTGAGCCGGGCTGAGAGGGCAGACGTTGATTCTCTGCCAACCCTTGAACCTGATCTGGGTAATTCCAGCGTAGGAAACCGGCACGAATGCCTCATCCAAGCGAAGATTACCCAGACAAACAAATGTCCGGCGAAAACGCATCAACGATGAGCTCTCAGCAAGCACCGCCTCAAATATCTAACGGAGATACACTCCCTCGATCTGGCGCGCTGTTATCTGTTTCAGACGTTGGTTTCGATTACGAGCACTCGCCAATTCTCAGTGAAGTGAGCCTTGAAGTCGGGAAGGGCGAGTTCTTAGCGCTGGTCGGCCCATCGGGATGCGGTAAGAGCACACTGCTCAATCTCGTCTCCGGAGTGCTCAGTCAGAAAACTGGCACGATTGTTTCGAACGGACTGACTGGTCGTAAGGAAAGACTCGGCAGCATCTCGTACATGCAACAGAAAGATTTGTTGTTGCCGTGGCGGACCGTTGCCGAAAACGGTCGATTAGGACTCGAATTACGCGGTGAAAGTACCTCGCAAAGTTCTAAGGCTGTTGGTGAGCTCGCCCGAGTATTCGGAATCGCCGACGTCCTCGATCACATGCCATGGCAACTGTCGGGTGGGATGAGACAGCGGGT
>CEUN01033128.1_pt1 | contig 40606 bp, 24 predicted proteins | sample 361501 | NCBI WGS metagenome assembly CEUN01 (sample SAMEA2622801, study PRJEB7988) | marine metagenome | biome: marine biome (ENVO:00000447); feature: marine epipelagic mixed layer (ENVO:xxxxxxxxx); material: "saline water (ENVO:00002010), including plankton (ENVO:xxxxxxxx)" | depth 120 m | reverse complement strand
TTAACGGAAACGAATTGCGTTCATCAAAGGGTGAATCATGGACCGCAAGCAAGATCATAATTTGTAGCGGTAGTGATCTATGCACTCTGTTTCCTGACAACTTTGCAGCATCACGACTCGTCTTATGTAAACTGCAGATGCTCAAGTCCATTTCACAGCCCGACTATTCGTCGGCACCTGTTCCGCACATCGCAAGCGGTCTGACGTTACGTCATTACGAATCATTTGCTGGTTGCCCATCACTTGAAGCTGTCAAAACACGCGTTAAACGAGAATCACCGCTTCTGGATGAATACGGGATCCACGTAATGGCTTCACAATTTCCAAACGGTGAAATCATTCTGGGTGACTCACATGAATACGGGGATAATATTACCCCATTTGATAAATCTGAGATCGATGATTTAATGCTTCGTGAGTTGGAGAAAGTAATTCGTCTTCAGGACTGGACCATCAAGGAAAAATGGCACGGGATTTATGCCAAGCATCCGGAGCTTCCAATCTACGAGGAAGACATCGATGAAGTTGTTTCGTTGTTCGTTGGAACAGGCGGAGCAGGTATGACACTTTCGTTCGGACTTGCGGATCGTTACTGGAAAAAGATGAAAGGCGAATAGCAAAATGAGCCAATTAAAACACCTTAAGGCAATCGTATTTGACTGGGCTGGCACCATGATTGATCATGGAAGCCGCGCACCGGCAATTGTGTTTACCGAGATATTCAGACGCAAGGGCATCGAAATCTCATTTGATCAGGCCCGGGAACCGATGGGGATGGCCAAACGTGCTCATATTGCTGCCATTACCAACATGTCTCAAGTGAAAGACCAGTGGCTTCAGGTGTTTGGAACTGAGTGTAGTGAACAAGACATTGATGACATGTATGCACAATTCTTGCCGCTTCAGAAAGAGACACTTAAGAATCACAGCCAGTTAATAGACGGTGCCGCTGAAACTGCTGCTAGGTGCCGTGCACTGGGATTAAAAATTGGATCGTCCACTGGCTACACAAGAGAGCTAATGATTGATGTGAAAGCTCAGGCAAAGAGTCAGGGATACGAACCGGATATTACTCTTTGTGCTGAAGATGCTCCGAAAGGAAGGCCAGCGCCCTACTTATTATTTGAAGCCGCTAAACAGCTAGATGTTTATCCGATGCAATCTATCGTGAAAGTCGATGATACGATTTTGGGAGTTGAAGCCGGAATAAACGCTGGGTGTTGGAGCATTGGAATCACGCAAACTGGAAATCTGCTCGGGTTGTCTCAGCAAGAGATACTTGAAATGCCGTCAACCGAATTAGCACAACGCACAGCGACGGTTGGTCAACAATATCTCGATATCGGTGCACATAAAGTCATTGCATCTGTTAAGGACATCGAATCGGTGCTTTTCGAAATTGACGCCGCTATCGAATCAGGCTGCTATCCGTACAGTCATAAGTTGAATCAGGAATAGACACTGATCTTCAAATTCTGTTAATGCAACGCTTGAGTAACTGCATGCAGACGAATTGCTATTATCCGAACCTCACTCTTAAATGAAGGAATCTGGTATGAAATCTCACATATCCGTCGCATTACTCGTTGCAGCACTTTTCGTGTTTTCCGGAGCGGTTCATAAGTCTGGTGATTCCGGTCCGTTCTCTATCGATTTAAATCAACCAGGTGATGCTCTCGTGCTAACCCTCAACGGCAAACACGTTGGTGGCTTACGAGTCGACGCACAAGGACGCCTTGGCATTTACGGTCCAAATCAATCGTCCACTGCTATAACCGTGGATGACAAAGATCGAGTACAGATCAATCCAGCACCTTTAGAAAACCCACCTGTCCGACTTTCTGTCGCAAACGATATGTGGGCAACCGGTGTCTTGCGCATTGGCCGAGCGGATGCATTTGGCGATACACCGCTTGATCCCAATGGTGCCATCCAACTTGGCCGGAATCTGAAAGAGGCTCAACCCATGTCCGTACTTCGTGCATTTGGACAAGGCAAAGAGCGATTTCGGATCGGTATTACCGGAGAAGGTGAGGGATTCTGGAGTAACGGACCGCATGATACACCACTTGTCACCTTCACCGGTCAGTCAGAGGATAAGTCGACTCCTGCAGCTATCCGTTTTCATGCACCGACTGAGAGCAACACACCTCGGGAAGCTCAACCTTAGCTCGGCAATTTAATACTGCGGTAATCCGCAGCGAGCACTCGACTTCTATTCATTCGCTTAGTTACTGACCGGGAAATGGCGGGGCATCATATTGCTTGCGCAAATGCTGAAACTCGGCGACCATGGATTCTCGAACACGACGATAAACAGGGCTATCGAATACACTCTTCATTTCTGCCGGATCCCGTTTTAGATCAAACAGGTTCCATTCATCTGTCTTCGGAAAGTAAATCAGCTTGTGACGATCCGTGCGAACACCAAAATGTTGCGGCACAGCGTGTTCCCCCAATTCGTAATAGGTGTAGTAGAGTGACCGCCGCCACCCTTTCACTCCACCATTAAATATTGGAACAATTGACTCGCCTTGTACTTCATCTGGTGTATCAAGGCCGGCGATCTCAAGAAACGTTGGTGCATAGTCGATATTTTGAATCAATTCCATTGGCTTTGATCCGGGCTCAATGACTCCCGGCCAGCGAATGAGGAAGGGCATTTTGAAGGATTCTTCAAACATCCATCGCTTGTCATACCAACCGTGTTCACCAAGAAAAAACCCCTGATCTGACGAGTAGATCACCACGGTGTTTTCAGATAGTTCGTTTTCATCGAGGTAATCAAGTATGCGTCCCACGTTTTCATCTACCGCCTTAACTGTGCCAAGATAATTCCGCATATATCGCTGGTACTTCCAACGTACGACGTCTTCATGGCTCATGTCGCCGGAAGCAAACTCACGTAGAAATTGTTGATTGTGTGGGCCAAAGTGATCATTCCATGTCTTCTTCTGCTCAGGTGTCATCCGGTTATATTCCGGAGTACCGTATCGATCTGGCTTGGGCAGAACGACGTCACCACGTTCATCTTTTCGCACTTTTGCATCGTATGCCCAGTCAAAATGCCGGTCGATCTCCATCTCATTCATAGCAAGCGTTCTGCTTCGATTTGCATAGCTATCAAAGAGGTTTTCAGGTTCCGGGATTTCTACATCATCAAAGGCATCCAGAAATCGCAAGGGAGGCGCAAAAGTGCGGTGCGGAGCCTTGTGTTGACACATCAGGAAGAACGGCTTGGCTTTATCTCGACTGTCTAACCATGCGAGAGCCTTGTCTGTTGTTAGGTCCGTTGCATAACCTTCGAAACGTTGCCGCTGGCCATCCATCTGAATAAAGACCGGGTTGTAATAGCTGCCCTGTCCCGGTAGTACTTCCCAAAAGTCAAAACCCACCGGATCCGACGAAAGATGCCATTTACCAATAATGGCAGTGTTATAACCGCCGGCTTGAAGTGCTTTGGCGACCGTCCATTGGCTGGCATCGAACTTGTTTCCATTTCGCATGAATCCGTTCTTGTGACTGTGTTTACCCGTAAGAATCGTCGCACGGGATGGACCACAAATCGAGTTGCCGCAAAACGAATTGAAAAACACGGCACCTTCTTTAGCCAACTGGTCGATACGTGGAGTCGGTGCTACATCAGCAAGCCTACTTCCATACGCAGAGATTGCATTTACTGCATGATCATCTGAAAAGATGAAAACGATGTTGGGCCGTTCATCAGCAAACGCAGAAGCCGTAATGAAATGAGATGAGATTATCGCGACAAATAGAGCGAATCGATTATGTAAGTGCATGGCTATGGAATCTCTGGAGTCATCTGTTTGTTACATGATTTGTACAACACATTCAGGGTGTCTCAAAGTGTCCCAAATATTGTTTACCTGCCCCCTCCGCAGTACTAATCAGACACTATTTTCATTACGACAAATTCTTGCGTCATGATCTTGTGAAATAACTCAATCACTTTCATAGTGTGGTTAGGCCTTTTTTCGTATTCAAAAAACCGGATCAATCGATATGAGATTCGTACTCGCTATTCTCTTCATTCTCACGACTGCACCATTAACAGCAGCAGAACGACCGAACTTCATCATCATTTACGTTGATGATCTCGGCTGGGCTGATACTTCGGTGCAAATGATGGACAGTGACCCGGAGTCCGCAAGTGATTTTCATCAAACACCTCACCTGGAAAAACTCGCTCAACGAGGCATGAAGTTTTCCTGTGCATACGCACCGGCTCCCACATGCACTCCTTCCCGCAAAAGTATCCAATTTGGCAAGACCCCAGGACGACTCGGCTACACGTTTGTCCATGATGTACTGGCTCTGCAAAAACAACTCGAATGGAAAGATGAAGTCTCGCTGGCCGACGTCGTAAAAGCAGCAGACAAAGATTACATCACTGCTCACTTTGGAAAGGGAATGGGCAATGAGCGAATGGAAACGATTGGTTACGAGGTAACCGACGAAATTGACGGCAATGCAACCAATGGTAATTTTCATGGTGAGTACATAAGCCTCAAGAATCGCACTTCGCTTCCAGCAGACAATCCCAAGCGAATGGCATCACTGCAGAAGAGCTCTGTCGAGTTCATTAAAGAACACAGCGGTAAGCGGCCATTTTTCATGATGGTTTCGCACTATGCCGTACACGTACCCCACGCCGCGCGTGAGGATCTGATTGAAAAGTATCGCAAGCTCCCAAGAGGGAAATATCTTACAGATGCCGATTATCTACCGGCGGCGGAAATCTCAAAAAGCATGAAAATCAGCCACTGGCGATTGCAATATGCGGCGATGCTCGATGAAGTTGATCAAGGTCTCGGTGCCATCGTCGATGCAGTTGAGTCATCCGGTGAAACAGATAACACCTACATCATTTTCACATCCGACAATGGTGGCGGGCTTAATCCCAACGGAACCCTTCGTGGAGGGAAAGCAAATCTTTACGAAGGTGGGCTACGCGTGCCCTTTGTTGTTGCTGGGCCGGGAGTCAGAAAGGGCACGCAGTGCAATGTACCTATTGCTCAGTGGGACTTACTACCAACACTACACGACTATGCAATGAGTAAAGAACCGCTACCTGAAGACCTTGATGGCGGTAGCCTTCGCAATTTATTTGAAAACGGAGACACTGGTTTTATCGACAGGCCAGTGGATGGGTTTGTGTTTCACTATCCATGTTATTTTGCACCCCCGCTGAGTGTCATTCGGATAGGTGATTACAAGCTGATGGAGCACTTGCTCACCGGTGAACAAAAGCTATTTAACGTTGCAACGGATTACTACGAACAGCAAAACTTAATCAAGGATCTCCCTGCGAAAGCAGCTGAATTAAAGGCCGTCATGAGTGAGTACCTTGATGGAATCGATGCGGAAGATATTCAGGAAGTTTATAAGGCAAGGTTTGCCGAGTTAGATCGATTCGAAGCCAATGCAAGATCCCAACATGCAAAAGAGATTGAACGGGCTGGTGGTGACAAAGCTCTAATTCGCGCCGCAAATGAGAAGCTCGCCAAAGATCTCGCGCGGTTTACCATGAACCGAAAAGAGTGTCGCGAAAACATGAAAGGCAGCAGCTTCTAACACTGATGCCAGTTGTATCACCGCGTGTCACGTGAGTCGGCGCAGATCTTCATCATCGATTGCCGTGAGCGGTGTAAAGTCACGATTATTCTGAAACCAGGGACGGTCGCCATTCGTACATGCATTACTCACCGCATTGTAAATCAAGTACATAATTGCCCGACGCCAAGGTGACACATTATTCGCTGAACCGTGAACCACAATGCTATGACAGAAACAAACCGATCCTGCCGGACCAACTAGTGGCTCGATGCCATACTCGTCTGCCAGCCTCTCGAAAGTCTCTTGGTCCAATTGATACAGTGAATAACCGTCCGCGTCTTGATGCAATTCAACATCGTCCAGAAAACCATCGCGATGGGATCCCGGTATCACCAATAGCGGTGACTTGGCTGTCGTACAGTCATCAATAAACACGGCGACCATAACGCAGCGCGGTTCCGGCATTCCATCAACCACATTCCAGGCACTGTAATCTTGATGCCATGCCCAGGATTGGCCGCTGCCAAAACCCTGCTTTGGATTCATACGACTTTGATGCAAATAAACATCCTCTCCAAGGAGCTGCTTCATTGGCTCAACAATTCGTGGCAATAACGACAAACGCCGAAACGGTTCTGAATAACTGTGTGCCCCAAAAGCTAGTCGCACTGATGTTGGATCTTCTTTTTCCCGGATAATCTCATTTCCAGATCGTGACAAAATTGAAGGCATGGCTCCCTGCAGCAGAGCAACCTCATCACTATCCAATAGCCCCGGGAAAAATAGGAATCCGTCCCGTTCATACTCTGTTATTTGGCTTGCACTTAACTGCATATCAACTTGCTCCTAAACACCAATTCACCAATCACTCAATGAGTAATCTCAACCGGCATCTGTTTTTCAGCGGACTCTAGTACGGCGTGTGCGGTCACAAGTGTACGCATACCATCTTCCGCATTAATCAGAGAAGATTCCTCACCCCTAATGACCCTACAAAAATGATCCAGCTGTGAATGCAATGGATCTTCCTGTGATACTTCAAGCGAAATTTTCTCCAACGGATACTGCCACCCTGTCGCACTTCCGGAAGTGTATTTCCAAATCTCCATACCTGGTACTGCAAGTGATCCGTTTGTGCCAAAAAACTGATAACAGTTTTCCTCAGAATAAAAGTAGTGTGGATTCTCACGCGTAGTCGCTTCGTATGACCATGGTGACGGCACGGAATCTGATGCGAAAATATTCCCCAACGCGCCATTCTCAAATGAAAGTGAGATACTCAACGAATCTTCAACTTCAAGATTCCTGTTTTCTGAACTTACATGAGCGAAAACTTGACGAATCTCACCACATACAAATCTGAGAATATCAATTTCATGAATGAGGTTTATTAGCATCGGTCCACCGCCTGGCCGTGTTGTTCGCCAGTTGACGTCAAAGTAATCAGCAGGCTTCATTAATGTCCATAACATCATGGCTCCAACCAATTTGCCCAATTCTCCATTCTCCACTACAGACTTGGCCATCTGTATGAATGGGCTGTGTCTGCGATGGTGGCCGATAACAACATGAACATCCTGCTCTTTGGTCACATCTACAATTCGTTGTGATTGGGCGAGCGTATCTGCAATCGGTTTTTCGATCAATATATCCACCTTTCGGCGAGCGCAGATCTGCGCAACTGAAAAATGGTGACTGTTGGGTGTGGCAATGACAGCGCCATCCGGTTGTACAGCGGAGATTAGTTCGTCGACATTGTCGTAGAACGGAACGCCAATTTGTTCTGCATATGATTGGTGACTCAAGTCGACATCGCAAACACCTGCCAAAACGCATTGGTCGCTTGAAGAAATCAACGTGGAGTGCTTGCGTCCAATCCAACCCAATCCGATCACTACGATTTTTATTGGTGCACTCATTCCGTCCGTCCAACCAACCTGCATTTGCATTTATAATCCGTTTGGACCAGTCAACGACTCCGCCCGGATCGCTCGACGCGTTTTAGTTCAGCACGAAGTCGTGCAACAATATCAGGATTTTCCACAAATAGATTGTCAGATTCATCCGGGTCATTCGTGAGGTTATACAACTGTCCGGTCGGTCCACCCTCAGAAGGTTTAACCTTGGCTGGCTTTGAGAAACCACCAGAGCCCAGACCTTCGATCAACTTCCAATCTCCCATACGCACTGTCATGGTTCGGTTGCCAGAAGCCATTACAAATGATGGTCGTATTGGTTGTTCATCGGGTTGTTTACCCAATAATACGGGCAACAGGCTGAAGCTATCCGGACCAGCTTCGTCTGGTAATTCCACGTTCACTATTTCAGCAAACGTGGCCAGCAAGTCAGTGAAACAGATCGTCTGTTGGCTGATCGACCCAGCCTTTACAACTCCCGGCCACCGAACAACGAAAGGCATCCTGTGACCAGCTTCCCAAGCGTCGGCTTTCATGCCGCGTAATCCACCAGAAGAGTCATGGTTAAAGCGCTGGACATCTGAGTCGTACCAAACTGGCCCGTTGTCCGATGTCACGACAACCAGTGTTTCATCACTCATCTCGGCCTTTTCGAGTGCCTTTAAAACACGCCCCAGCATGTCGTCCACCATCACTGTAAAGTCACCGTACATCGACGCTTTACTACTACCCAGATACTTGCGGGATGGTAACCACGGGGTGTGTGGTGCTGGATAGGCCAGATACAACATCAGTGGTTTTTGCGTTTTAGATTTCGCGTGCTGTTCGATAACTTCAACTGCCTCATCCGTGAACCTCGGAAGGACGTCCTTGAGTTGCAGATCCGGTGCGATGCCACCTGCCCGCCAAAACGCTCCCTGTATAGGCGACCAATCCGGACTGTTGTTTGCGTCGATCCGACTCGTGGGCGGCGACACCGCTCGATTCCCGCGTATATAGAAGTACGGTGGAATGTCAGTGGATGCACGAATACCGAAATAAGATTGAAACCCCCGATCAACCGGACCGCCGGGCAGGGGCTTATCGTATCCGTCTTCTGCAAAACCCAGATGCCATTTACCAACCATCGCGGTTTGATATCCGTTTTCCTTCAACAACGATGCGATGGTCATACGCTTTTCAGCAATAGTCGGCTGCGTCCGCCACTGATTCGGTTTTGCTCTAAACGGATATCTACCTGTTAGCAAACCATATCGCGATAAATGACAAAGCGGGCCTGGTGCATGTGCATCGGTGAACCTCATCCCATCTCTTGCCAGACTATCGAAGTATGGCATGGGAATCTTTGAATTCGCGTTGTAACTACCAGGGTCACCATAACCCATATCGTCGACCATGATCACTACGATGTGCGGATGCGAAGATTCTGCATCGGCAGATGTAACGAAGGGAATTATCAAAAATAGAAAAACGAGAACTGTTACAAAGTGATTAGTCTTAGATGACATGACGTGAATCCTAGATAGAAATCGAAGACTCTCAATCATAATCTACTTCGGTAGTTAGAACTGCAGTGCGCTGAGTATCACAAGTCGTCGATGCTTGTGGCGTATGACCGGCAGCTACCTTCTACGTGATGCAGTATGTCCAGTAGTTGGCCAGATCGATTTAAGCTCGCGCACCTTAAGGGAATGGATAAAGGCATCCCCACCGTTGATATAGAGCTTCGGTGGTCCGCTGTCTTCCTTAGGCAAAATGCAATTTGCTCCGGTAATCTCACCGTGATTAACGAATACTTCAATCGAAGTACGGTCTACAAGAATACGCATATGAATACGGCCATCAATAGGCTCTGTTTTCATGGGATGAGTCCGGCATGAAACAACTGCTTTCGTTTTCGTTGTGTATTGCACATCATTTCCCTGAATTTTAAATCCAAGTGCATCTGATTCAGCTGGTTCAAATTCAACTTCGATATCGAAAGAATCTCCTTCGATTCCACAGAGCAAGTTATTTCCGTGGCTAACGGAGATGTTTTTCCACTTATGTTCCTTCGCATACAGCCCGCTGATATCGGCTATTGGATAGCGATAGAGAATCATCTTGCCTCGGACGGTTCGTAAGCTCAATTCACAGGGAAAGGTCAGTTGTTGATTAAATGGCATATCTGGAAACTTGCCTCCACGCATCCAGGCCATTTGAATACACCGACCGTCTTTCTTTGGTACATCACTCCAGGTTTGGGTTGCATAGAAATTGAAACCATAATCGAGAGCCTCTTTTTCCTGCTCTACATGAAATTCCCTTCCATCAAACTGACCGACAACGTAACTTCCGTTTCCATCTGATAGCACCCATTTCATATTTTCCTGATCGTCATCAAGTGGTAACTGAAAGATATCAGGACACTCGAACATATCTGGAAAGGTGCTTAGTTTCTCCCAGTTTTTCAAATCAGCAGATCCAAAGAAGTTGTAACTTCTGCCTGGAGGTCCATAGACGATCATGATCCACTTAGAATCCGGTTCGTACCAAAAGACTTTCGGGTCACGATCGGCGTGTGCCAGAATCGGATTCTCTTTATATTTCGTCCAGGTCCGCCCACGATCGATGCTGTAGGCCATACACTGCACCTTGTTCTTCCAGCCGGTGAAGAAGGCGAGCAATGCTTTTTCCTTTGCTGTACCAAACCCTGAGGTATTATTCCAATCAACGACAGCACTGCCTGAAGCAGTATTTCCGAGAACGGTGTCGCGGATTAGTTTTGGAGGTAGTTCTTCCCAGTGCAGTAAGTCTTTGGAAACGGCATGGACCCAATAGCTTCCAGCACCGTTTGCAAACAGATGCCATTCACCTTTGTAGTAGACCAGGCCGTTCGGATCATTTATCCAGCCCTGCTCTCCACCATGCGGATGCTCTGGCCTGATGACAGGATTCAGCTTGTGAAGCGTCCACTGTCTGGCAGTGAAGTGATATTGAGGTCTAAGTCGTTCCCGGTACACGGGAGTAGGCTGTGCAAGAACGGCCGACGAGGAGAATAAGAGAGGCAACAGAATACTGAGAGCCGTTACAACACGTCTATGGAAATTCATAGGATACCTTGCAAGCCATTGGATACTGGTCATATATCGCCATATTTTAAGAAACGGGGTATCTTTTGATTCTTGGCACAGGATATTTCTGTGTCAATGAAAATGCCTTGAGTCCGTGCGGTTGTATGAAGGTGCCTACCAGAAGTAGGTCCTGCGGGTTCGGCTATGCCGAACCCTGCGGTTGCATGGCGCTCGGCTTCTGTATCAGCTTTTGCACGACTTTGGCCGACGTCACCTTCGAATCGGTCAAGGTTTCTTCGACACCATGCACGTTATAGCTCAGTTTGTCGTGGTCGAGTCCCAATTGGTGAAGGATCGTAGCCATCAGATCAGGGACGCTGACGCGGTCTTCCACGGAGGCGTAACCTAACTCGTCAGTTGCCCCGTGCACGTATCCGCTTTTGAAACCACCTCCCGCCATCAATACGGTAAAACCATGCGGATTGTGGTCCCGACCGTTTCCGCCTTGTGAAATCGGCATGCGGCCGAACTCGCCCGCCCAGATAACCAGCGTTTCATCCAACAGTCCGCGTTGCTTAAGATCTCGAATCAGCCCGGCGGAGGGCAGATCTGTCCGTCGGCACAAGCCGGGCAAGTTGTTATTGATATCCCCATGATGGTCCCAGGAATTATGCGGGTGCGGCGCGAGCACGTGAACAAAGCGGACGCCCCGCTCGACCAGCCGCCGCGCCAACAGTAATTGCCGGCCGTAATCTGCCGTGGTGGGGGCATGGATCCCATACATTTTCTGAGTGGATTCCGTTTCATCGGAAATGCTTAATTCTTTGGCGGCGGTTAATTGCATGCGGGCAGCAAGTTCGTAACTCTGAATACGCGCGTCCAATTCCGATTCGCCGGGATACTTTTGCTTATGACGCTTGTTTAGCCTGGCTAGGAATTCGAGATTATTCCGTTGCACGCCCTTGGGCTGTTCGACGGCTGGACGCAAGTTTAAGACCGGATCGCCATCATATTTTATTTCCGTGCCGCGATACATGCTTGGCAGCCAACCGTTGTTGAGTTGCATTGCCCCGCCGGAATGAAATACCGACGGATGGCGAAGACACACAAACGCCGGCAGATTTTGATTTTCGCTTCCCAGCCCATAGGTTACCCACGCCCCCAACGTTGGTCGCCCGGGACGACGGTTACAACTGCACATCATGTAAGTTGCGCCGGGATGGTTTGGGTCGGTAGTATGCATCGAGCGAATCACGCACAGGTCGTCCACGACCGAGCCAAGTTGCGATGCTAGTTCGGAAAACTCAATTCCGGATTTTCCATAGGGCTGAAATTTAAATTTACTACCCATAAGCGGTTCCGTCTTGCCACTCTGATTGTTGATCGATGCTGTCTGCCCATCTCGCTTATTGAGCTCCGGCTTGGGGTCGAACATATCCATCTGGCTGGGGCCGCCGTTTTGAAACAACAGGATCACCGACTTGGCTTTACCCACAAAGTGGCCTGGACGGGATGACAGGTCAGATACTTGCCGGGAACCATGTGTGTCCGATGCTCTCGCCGCATTGCTTTGTGATAGATACGCCAAAGCGGCGGACCCTAGTCCGAAACCGCTCTGCTCAAACATCTGCCGTCTTGTTACAGGTGAAAATTCAAACATGTCTGATCATTACTGCAAATAAAGGAATTCATTACTGCCCCACAGGGTTTGACACAGGCTCCCGAGCGCCTTCTGGGCCGCCGCAATATCCGAAGACTCTGTCTCACGGAATAGCTTTGTTTGTTGTTCCATATAGTCTCGCGACAACTGGAGTTCTTCAGCCGTAGGGTGTCTCCCATACGTCAACCGAAACGCCAGTACAATCTGTTGGTCGCGTGAATCACCAGCCTGCCGTATCACGCGGTTTGCGAAATAGGTAGCGTGCTCCATGACGAACGAGTCGTTCATCAGGGTCAGCGATTGCAGGACGGTTGCCGAAGAATCACGCTCGCACACGTTTCCCGTGACAATTGGCTTATCAAATACATTCAGCAACGTCGGATTGTAGATTCGCCTTTGCAACAGGTACAGGCTTTGTCGCCACTTGCCGGTTGGCTCGGATTCCTGATCGGCGACGGTCACCATTCCCGTGCCGGTGTGATACTCCAAGGGGATGGGTGGCCCACCCAGTGTAAGGTCAACCTTGCCTCCGATAGTAAGCATGGCATCACGTAACACTTCCGCATCAAGACGCCGTAGTCGCATCCGCCACAAGAGCATGTTATCAGGGTCATTTTTCTGAGCCTGCGAGTTGCCATTTGGAGCGGAAGGGTCTCGGAAGGAGGACTGTCGATACGCCGCGGAAAGCAACATCTGCTTAACGACCCGTTTCAACTTCCAACCGTTATCACGAAAGTCGTGTGCCAACCACTCCAACAGTTCGGGATGTGTCGGCTTAGCACCTGACAAACCGAGGTTTTCCGAGGTCGTTACAATTCCTTCGCCGAACAAACGCTGCCAGATGCGATTAACCATCACGCGCGCCAACAAACCAGAAGCTGGTGACTGCTCGTCCGTCAGCCACCGAGCAAGGGCGGCACGACGACCGGTTGTTTTCGACTCCATCGACCCGATCTCAATTTCCTGATCGGGCAATAACGTTTCAGCAAAGGGACTGGACAACACTCTCAGGAAGCCTGCGGACACTTCGTGACCTGGATTATCGAATTCACCCCGTTTAAACAGATGCGTCGGTGGAGCCGGCCCAACGTCGTACATTGCATGAATCCAACCGTGAGACTTCTTTTGTGAGCTTGCATCGACAATTTGCTGCTGGTATTTCTCGATCGCCTGTTTTTCTTCCGGTGAGAGCACGGCATCGATTTCCGTCGGTTCGACTTTGACCAAAGGTCCTAACTTATCAACGAGGTACTTTTGCACTTCGTTGCGTTTGTCGGCCGGGACATCCAACGCCACTTTCAAATCAGAACTGAGTGCGCTACGGGGATTCCCAATTTTCGCGGTGCGAGCCGTCTGCCAGCCTTTGCCATCGCGAAGGTCGTATTCCCAGAGAGCGCCGGATTTCCCGCTAAGCGTGATGCGAATCGCGTAGTTCGAGTTCTGCCCGCCAATGTCGACGGGCACGGTAAAGTCGCTCTTCATCGGATACAGAAGGCGCCTTTCCAGCGCGGACTGATGAAACCCAACGAGTGGCTTGGGGGGCACGTGCCCCGGGTACTCCTCGAACTTCGGCAGCAACCCGACGATGTAATGTGAGTTTGAATTGCCTTTGATGTGCAACGTCATTCGCAGTCCGTTGCCCTCATGCATCGCAGGAAACGACTGGCTGCTGTGAACGATTTGCGTGTTCCATCGGTGACGGGTCGACGCTGAATTCTCGAATATCAGCGAGCCATTCGCCTGCTTAATCGACGCGGCATCGTCATTCACGATCGTAACCCAACTCGACTCGTTGATGCCGTCCGCGTTGAAGTCGTCGTCGAGAGCGACGTGGGGCAGGCTTTTAACCTGCCTTTCATTCCCCTCTTCCGGCAGGTTGGAAACCTGCTCCGCGGGATACTCCAGCGTGACCCGGTCAACCGACCAACTTCCACCGCCATTCAAAGGAGCCGCTTCCATCAAAACCTGAAACTGCATCGTTTTGCGTTTTTCTTCATAGCTTTCAACAAAACCAGCCAATCCCAAAAGGCCCTCGTCCAGCTTCTGCTCGAACAGACTCAACTCGTACTTCTTGCGGATGCTATTGATCTGTTGGTTCAGTTCCGCCACCTGTTTGGCGATTTCGGCGTTACGCTGATTAAGCGCTGCCAATTCTTTGGTCGACACATCCGGCAGTAGTCGCTCTTTAGGGTTCTTCCAATTCTTGACATTGAACGCCGGAGTAAACAAAGCCATTAAACTGTAATAGTCGTGCTGGGGGATCGGCTCGAACTTATGACTATGACATTTGGCGCAGTTCAAAGTCAGGCCCAACAATCCGGTAGCCATGTCTTCCACGGTTTCATGCACCACCGACCAAATAATGAACTGCCGCGGGTCTTCGAGACTAATGTCTTCCACGATCCTCAGATAACCGGTCGCAACCAACTTCTCGAGAATCTCCGGCGTGTACTTTTCGGAGTCGCGCCAATCGACCAACTCGTCCCCTGCCAGTTGTTCAGTAACGAATACGTCATACGGTTTGTCAGCGTTAAGTGAATTCACGACGTAATCACGATACCGCCATTTATCGTCGATCATTCCAAGGGGCTTACTGAAATCTTCGTCGAAGCTAACCGTGTCGGTATAGCCGACAATATCCAGCCAATGCCTCGCCCAACGCACCCCGTATTGTGGAGACATCAACAAGTCATCGACAAGCCGTTCATACGCATCAGGTCGCGTGTCACGAATAAACGCCTCAACTTGTTCAGGAGATGGCGGCAACCCGATCACGTCGTAGTAAACACGGCGAGCCAGCGTGGCACGATCTGCTTCAGGTGAAAATGACAAACCGTTCTGATTCAGCTTCGCCCACAGAAACTGGTCGATCGGTGCAACAACCTGATTGGTGGTTTTCACATCCGGCCAGTCGGGACGGACCAGTGGACGAAACGCCCAATGATTGCGTTCGTCTTCGGTGAATAGCGACGAGGTCACCTGTTGGATTTTTTCATCCGCCGAAAGTCCACTAATGATCCAGGATGTTAGGACGGAGATTTCATCGGCAGACAGTCGTTCGTCTTCGCCGGGGGGCATGTCGCCGCTGGTGACCATATCCAGTAACAGGCTTTTGCCGGGATCGCCGTTTATTACAGCGGGCCCGTTATTGCCACCCGCCAACATTGTTGAAACCGTACGTAAATCCAAGCGGCCTTCGCGTGTCTCAGCGTTGTGGCAGTCAAAACAATTGGCGGCCAAAATAGGCAACACATTTTTTTCGAAGCTGGGCGGTGGGGTGTTGTTCTCAAGCGTCAGCGACAAATGCAATCGGGAAATGTCGAAGTAATGCGGCGTGGCAGTACCGTCGGCGAAGGCATCAACAACGAAATAGATAAACTCGCCGGCCTTAATGTTCAGATTCGCGGCCGAAAATTCTTGTTTCTGAGTGGGTGTGCCGAATTGACATGACCCGGTCGCCAGCGAAACCGGCTCGAAGCCTTGCGTCGGATTTGGCGCCGGCCCTCGTTCTAGGTACCAGTTGAAACGACCTTTTTTCATGCCATGTTCAATTGAGCCGGCGATCGACAGTGTTCCTGTCAGCGGACTGCGCCAACCGATGACCAACGCATGTTCCGTCCCCGGAGCCAACAACAAATCGCCCGATTGAAATTCCAGCCCACCGTATGTATGCGGTTTGTGGTTCTTCACGATGAACAGCGAGAATTCGGGCAGCGTTTCGATCCAACCGGTGTGTGGACCGCCTCCTAAATTACTTCCGTAACCCGTCAATGGTGTATATTTGCCGTCGCGTAGCCATTTCCGCTTGGCCACGTCTCCCGTATGGTTCATCGTGCGCAGAAAATGCCACACACCGGGATGACCAACACCATCGGATTGCGGGTTCTTGATACTTGTGCCTGAACCAAGAAACTCTTCGCCGAGGTTCCATTTATAGACGGTCGCCGAAGCCGCACCCGAAAAAAGGGGTATCATCAACATCAGCATTAACAAAATACGCGGCAACTTCACCGTAAAGCTCTCTATTAGCATTTAAATTCCGCATTCTAGGTATCTTAACATGCGTCGATGTCAGGATTCTAGTTTGCCGTAGATCCGCGATAATTTCGCCAAGTCGCACAGTCCCTGTGGGTTGCGTAAAAACATCAATTCTCCGTGGGGAAGTCAGAGGGTAGCCCCCGGGGTTGTCCTGCAGTGAGTGCCCGTGAACGCAATGGCAACACCTAGAGATTTAAAAGCACAATATTAAATCGCACCCCCTAGGGGAGGCTAGATCTCTATTATCGCGGACCGACGTGGAATGAATATCACAAGAAAAACGCCACTTGGACGATGCTAAATCTCAGTGCAATCCAGTGTAAATGGTCTCAGCTCCCCCCTATTTCCCCATTGCATTCGCAATCGGCAACACGTCGCACTGCCGAGATTCTCTGTGAGCTACTTGAATCTCATGTTTCTGACATGCTGGTTGTGCTTGAAGTGGTCCAGGCTGGTGAGCTTCTTGCCGCCAATCGTGACATTATCGAATGTCAAGTTCAAGATCTGCGCATCAGCCGCTCCCCAAAGTACATCAGGCTCTCCCAAGACGCTCGGTGCAGCAATCTCGACATTCTGAAAGAGAATGCCGGAAAGATCACCCGCTCCGCGCTTGCGTTGACTTGGATCCGAATAGGGTTTCAGGCCTTGCATGGCAATCATAAAATGCTGTAGCGTCGGTCTCGGGTCCTCGACCCGAATATTGCGAAAGACGACGCCTTCGCCGCACGGACCATTCCCCTCACCGCGCATATTAAATAGACGCCCGCCACTCCAGTTATTCCAACCGGCCCGGGCATAGATTACGTCGCAGTCCTCCACAACTATTTTTCTGTTGGGCAGCGCGCTGAGGACAAACGTAGACCCATTGTAATCGTTCCAATAGGTGACCCTTCGAATGCCTCGACCATTGACATAGGTGGAGTCGTCCTGAGTACGAATAAAGCAATCCTCAATCAGACCGTTTCCGAAAGGGTTAATGCCGTCCCCGTTTGCTCGCCAAGTAAAGATCTTTAGCCAACGCATATCAGTTGGTGATTCCGGCTCGTAGCCACTAACCAGCATCAATGAGTGGTGGGCGGAATCGGCCAGCGTAATGCCCTCGACAGACGTGTTTGTGGCGCCGACGATGTGGATTGGGTCGTGCAGTTTGGCCTCCGTCGGCTTAGGTGAGGCGAATCTTGGGTGGGCGAGTTTGGACCCGGAAAGCACACCGTACCCGAATATCCTGATATTGTGACCATCGTTCCATTTGCCATGATTGCTCATCGTGCCATGAACAACAGCGTCTCCGGGAATGTAGTAGTTTCTATTGGCGTGAACAGGAAAGCCAACGCCGATATCGTGAACACCCGGCAAGAAATAGAGCGTCTTCCAATCTCCCTCGCTTGGTGCATCGTCACCTGGTTTGACAGTGCGCACGTTTGGATCATCCAGCTTTGGACGGTTCTCAATTAATGGGTTAGCGAAGATGGTTAGGGTATGAATTGGAGGCCCCTGATATCCCTTCCCCGTGTTCTGGTCATCCATTTGACCATCGATGTCTACCGCAATAAGGCATGGCTTCTCGATGACCACGTATGCATCCCCATCACGAACAGTACATGACATTGCCTTTTTTCTCGGGTGCACAGCCGCTTGCTGAATAGGTTTCCCGCTGACCTTGCGAATCGCGATTTCGACGGGACCGTTCATCTCGAAATTGATATACGTATTGCTCCAGTTGCTCAAATGAGGGAAGTAATTATTCTTGCCCTCGATTCCTTTCTTACACTTGGTAATAAATGCGAATGGTCGATGCCAGGGACCACTGGCACCTACCTTCCTGATTGCGAAGATGTACTGGTCCGAGGCTTCGACGCCAGGCACTTCGCTGTAGACGATCAGCTCTTTACCCAGTGCGTCTATGGAACTACAGGAGAACGCTGTCATCACAAGACAAGCAATGATCGCTTTATTCATATCCGTCTTTCTTGTCCCGACATGTCGATTCATTCGCCAACCCTTTGACATGCTTGCAGATATGGCAGCGGTCGGACCACAAAAAATGGCTGCTGGATTCTTTACCAGCAGCCATTATTAAGAAGAGCTCCCCCGGTAGGACTCGAACCTACGACAAAGCGGTTAACAGCCGCTCGCTCTACCAACTGAGCTACAGGGGATTGTGTTATCGTTTCACTGCTGTAGCTAGCCGTGAAAAGGCCTAGTTTAAGCCAAGGACCCTTCTTCTGCAATTGGGGAATCTCGCCTACTTAAGCATCTAATCCCGCGATTCCACAAACATCTAGTTACCAATGCTATTCGGCTTGAACACTTAAAACTTTTGCCAAAAGTACCCCATATTTAACGGCACGTGAAGCATGGTCGAACGGCTATAGATCTCGCAAATCAAACACATGCTGACAATTCTGAAGTGTTTGCTGAAATCCGCGACGCACTCAAATCCAATTCGGACTGATATTTAATCGCGATTTTTCTCACCGTGACTTCAGCGTGTTAAAATCGGATCACAATGACTGACCTATACCGGGGACCGCGATTGATGACTTCTGCTATCCACTCCACTACAAAACACTCATTCATCATTTTCTTAGCAATGCTAACATCATCAGTTGCAAGTGCTCAGAATCTCGACGAGCTATCCAATCTCTCAAATGGCGAACCGGACCAGACATTCACGCTGGCAGAAGAGGCATTCATCGCCACACCACCCGGATTCGATAAGCCCGGCAAACCTCAGAAGCCACCTGAGTCTGATGCAGCAAGCATAAGCGTGACAATCGTCGATCAGGAAACCAAGAAACCCATTGCCTGCCGAGTAAATGTGGTGGGTGCAGACGGGCATTTCTACGAACCACAAGACAACCCCTTATTCGCATGGAGTCGCGAGCGAACGGCGATCAACGAATCACATTCACCAAGCCGTTATTGGGGATGGTACTTTTACACAACAGGGCAATTCACCGTAGAGGTTCCCGCAGGTGCCACGCGAATTGAAGTGTGGAAGGGAATGGAATACCACCCGGAAACAATTACAATCGATGCCCGCGCGAATGAAACACGGAAAGCTACGGTTGAACTGAAGCACACCTTGAAGATGCACCAACTGCATTACTTCGGGGGTGATACTCACATCCACTTCTTCCGTCGTAATAAAGAAGATGATGCCAGAGCATTGGACTTAGTTTCTGCAGAGGACATCCGATATGCATTCATTCTTGCGATGAATATCCCAAACGCATACAGCGGGATTATGTCACGTCAGGAATGGCCACAAGACATGGGGTTCGGGGATGCCTCAGTGAAAACTCGTGGTGTCTACGGAATTGCATCAGGGCAGGAATATCGTGCGGGCACGTACGGTCACATCTCGTTTTTCATGCACAAACAACTGGCGTTAAAAGGATTGACCGTTGATCCAAATGATTTTCCAACATTTGGAATGGTGTCGCGGGAAGTGCGCAAACTAGGCGGCTATTCATTTCACTGCCACGGTGGATACGAGCGGGAGATTTACGCGGACTATATACAGCAAGCGACCGACGGAGTTGAGTTATTACAAATGGCTCATTACCGAGGAATTGGACTGACCGGCTGGTACCACATGCTCAACATGGGATTCCGATTTCCATCGATCGGTGCTTGTGACTTTCCATACGTGCGGGCACTTGGCGATTGTCGAACCTATGCATACGCCAGCAAAACTCCTACCCATCGTTCCTGGTCGCAGGCTATTACAGAAGGCCGCAGCTTCATTACCACCGGTCCAATGGTGATTCTTGAATCGAATGGCGCACGGCCCGGCGATACGCTTGAACTCAGAAAAGGGAATGGTCTGACGATTCCCTTGAAAATCAAAGTAGCCGCTGAAATCTCGCCAATTCAATACGTGCAGATCATCGTAAATGGCAACCCACGCACGATATGGTCTGCAACGGATGAGGATACCATTGCGCCTGGAAAGTGGCGGGAAATCAAAGCAGAAGTTGAAATCAGCGAGCCCAGTTGGATTGCCGCCCGGGCATTCAGCATTTCACCAACAGGGCGTCCCGACGGCGAAGCTCATACAAACCCACTTTGGGTGTACTTGAACAACCAGCGTCCGTTTGACAAGGAATCACGGGATTGGCTTCTCGATAAACTCGACGGTCGTATTTCAGCACTCAAGCTCAGGAAGTTTGCTGAACAACCTGAAGCATTAAGATTCTTTGAGCAAAGTAGGAAATTACTGGAGAATCAGCGTTAGTAGTAATATTTTAAAAGAAACATATATGCACGCGCCTCTTTGGAGATTCGTTCGCATCTTTCATAAGTGTTGGAATAGTCCCAATACCGAAACCACAACATCGAAGACGTAACCAGGAAGATTCAACGACGATGAACGACGATCAACACAAAAAAGGGCATGGCAACCTTACGCTATTCATTATCTGCGCGATTGTTGCTGCAATTGCCCTGGCATTAATCCTCCCTGCTACGCTCGGCTCAGAGTCATCCCTCAAGATCTTCCACGGGATAGAGATTGGTGGCGAAGTATTCCTGAGAGCATTAATGATGATGGTTGTACCGTTGGTGGTCGCATCGGTCATGAACGGAATTCTCGGGCTTGGTGATGTCCGAAAGTTAGGTAAGCCAGGTGGCGTGGCCGTAATCTATTACTGCACTACAACTGTTCTCGCCGTGGTAATCGGATTACTGGTCGTCAACATCATGCAGCCAGGCAAAAGTGATGATGCTGGCAAGAAAGTCGCAAATACTGCTGCTGTCGCAACAGTGGATCCGCAGTCTGAGACTGTGGCCGACGAAACAACTGATGAATCAAGCGATGAGGCAACCGATGCATCAACAACTGAGGCAGATGGCAAAGCTGCAATTGCAAGCCATGGTGGCGAGCCAGTAGTAACTGCTGAACACAAGCGATCCATGCTGGAATCGATGTCAACGAGCAGTGGTCTCAGCCAGGAACAAATTGCATCGATCTTCCCGTCACTCGAAGAAGGGCTGCCTGGAGCAGAACCCAGCATTGGAGACATTCTTAGCAATTTGATTTTAATGCTATTTACTGACAATTTGCTCGGCGCTGCCGTTGAAACAAATCTGTTGCCGTTAATTGTCTTCAGCATTATCTTCGCCGGTATGCTCACGACCATGGGGCAAAAAGTTGAGACCATTACGACGATGATCGGTCAAATCAACGAAGCAATGATGAGCTTCGTTATGTTACTTATGCGGATCGCACCGATTGGTATCTTCTGTCTCGTGTCTTCAAAGTTTGGAGTTGCGCAGGCCGAAGGAAAGTTTCTTGAAGTACTGCAGGAAACCGGTGGGTTCATCGCAACCGTTCTGGTCGGCTTAGGTTTTCACGCGTTCGTGACACTACCACTGATTTACTGGATCTTCGTAAAAAAGAATCCTTACCAATATATGAAAGCTATGTCTGAAGCACTTTTGACAGCATTTTCGACTGCCAGCAGCTCAGCCACCCTTCCTGTAACAATGGACTGCGCTAACAAAGCTGGAGTCTCTAAGCGGTCCACCGATTTCGTATTGCCACTGGGAGCCACAATCAACATGGATGGCACGGCACTTTACGAAGCAGCTGCAGCTATTTTCATCGCGAATATATCAGGAATCGAATTGGATCTCACCCAACAGCTGATCATTGCAGTCACGGCGACGCTAGCGGCAATTGGTGCTGCTGGAATTCCGGAAGCCGGTCTAGTAACGATGCTCATCGTACTTAATGCCGTAGGGTTACCAACTGAGGCGATATCCGTCATTCTGGCAATTGATTGGCTGCTTGATAGATTTAGAACTGCAACTAATACCTTTGGTGACTCGATAGGTGCCGCACTTGTGGATACAACTTTTGAGTCAGAGGCTAAATCTGCGTTACCACAAGAAACATAAAGGTAGCAGAGGGCACTGCGGCTACATGTAGATTCTTCAATCTGTAATTCACCGTTAACAGATTTATTCCAAGCAGAATGATCAACAGAATATATAAGCACGCGCATGGTGTGGAACACGTTTTCTACTAATCTCAACGAGTAGTGCTCAGGATCCTGTACAGGATACAACGAGCACAGAAGTATCAAAGACATACGATGGCATACGAGCCCAAGAACTTCGAAAGTATCCAAACAGCTGTGTTTGAATTAGGTACCGGTCAATTCACCACACTCCACAGCAACTCACATGCCTATCAAGATGATGTGTGAATGCAACCTTGACCATTTATCTAACGAGACTCCGCAACCTTGGTTTCACTAACTAAGTCTTCGTTTAACGTAACGCCAAGTCCAGGTGCGTTGGGCACGCTGATCCATCCATCCACACCTTGCATTGGCTCAATAGTCAATTGAGTCCGCATCGGTGTTTCTTCCACGCAATCTTCAAATAGAAAAGCATCACGGCATGTGCTTAACCAGTGCAGACTGGCTGCCACGGTTAGAGGAGATGTGTAGCAATGATTGCACAACCTGGCGCCAATTTCCTGAACACGATCACGCACGTAAGCGGCCTGAGTAAACCCGTTGCGGGATAAATCCACCTGATAGACGTCGAGTGCATGCCTGTCGATGAACGGTCGGAAGGCCTCACTTCCACACTCACCTTCCCCGGAAGCAATGGGCACCGGACTGCGATCGCGCAGCCAGACGTATCCATCGACATCTGCCTGTTGCAGTGGTTCTTCCAGCCACTCGATATTGTATTCCGCAAACGCATGGGCACGTCGAAGCGCAGTGCGTGCATCCCAGACACAGCCGGCGTCTATCAAAAGGGTGGCATCTCCCAGACCTTCACGGGCGCCTCTTACCAGATCAATATCGACTGCCTCGCTCTCACCCATTGGCTCCCAGCCAAACTTAACCGCTGTATATCCGGCTTCCACCCAACGACGCCCAATATCTGCAGTCTCCTGACCGTCATCACCAAACAAGATAGATGCGTACGATCGGATGGCGTCATGACGCTTGCCGCCGAGCAATCGATGAATAGGTTCTCCAAAATGCTTTCCCTTGAGATCCCACAACGCCATATCAATGGCAGCCATTGCGGAAATGGTGACTGAGGTACGTCCGAAGTACATCGTACCGCGGTACATCTTGTCCCATAAACGCCCGATATCCAGCGGGTTTTCACCTATTAGCAGCTCTCGCAAGCCGGATGCAATGTTATGGCTAAACGGGGCATCAATAATTGCCTTTACGACTTCCGGAGACGAATCGGCTTCACCAATCCCTTCCAATCCAGTGTCTGTACGTACGCGTACAATCACGGCATCCTGGCAACTTGCCGTTTTCGCCTCAACCGTTGGTATCCGTAACACCTGGCATATGATCTCTGTGATTTTCATGAATTGGGTCCCTTTGGTTCCTGCTGATGCTTCTTCAGAGTCACTTGTATTCAGATTCTTAGCATAGTCGTTTTGACAAGCGGACTACAGGATAGCGACGGCTATTGGTGAGATTTGTAATCCGTGATTAAAATGGGGCTATGGATCCACAAACATCGAAACTCCTGATTCCGCTCCTATTAATTTGTGCTGCAAATACGTATGCAGCAACAGAACAAGAAGAATTCTTCGAATCGAAAATTCGACCACTATTCCTATCTAAGTGTGGCAAATGCCATGGGCCTTCTGCTAAAGGGGGATTGCAGCTGGACAATCGTGACATGGCGCTTAAAGGTGGAAACACCGGTAAGGTAATCATTCCGGGAAATGCCAAGGACAGCATTCTTTATCAGGCCATCACAGATACACACGATTCACTATCGATGCCTCCAGATGAATCACTGGAACCGCATGAAATTGAAAGTGTAAAACAGTGGATCAATGACGGTGCCGTTTGGCCCATTTCAAAAGTTGAATTCTTCCAGAGAAACATTTTCTATGTGCTTGAAAATCGTTGTGGATCTTGTCACAACGAAAAAAACAAGAAGGGCGGCCTGAGCATTGCATCACGTGAACGAATCCTCGCCGGCGGCGAAAGTGGACCGGCAATTGTTCCCGGCGATCCCGATAAGAGCCTGCTGTTAAAAGCCATCTCTTACGAACACGATCTCAAGATGCCACCAGATGAAAAGAAGAAGCTCAATAGTGGCAACATCCGCGCCATTACCCAGTGGATTCAGGATGGTGCTGTATGGGTGGCACCCAATGCTGTACCAGAGTACGTCATTACAGATCAACAGCGACAGCACTGGGCATTTCAGCCTTTAGTGAATCCAAAAGCCAACAACAGCAAAGACCATCCTGTCGATTCCTTCATCGATAAGCGAATTGCCGACGCCGGAATCCAGGCCACACCGATTGCTGACGCACGCACCCTGATTCGGAGGGCTACCTATGACCTTACCGGACTACCGGCAACCCCTGATGCCATCGACGCGTTTGTCACAGCTTATGCTAAGAACGGCAAACGAGCATACGACACACTGATTGATTCACTGCTGGAGTCAGATCACTACGGAGAACGCTGGGGAAGGCACTGGCTTGATTTAGTGCGATATGCCGATACCGCCGGTGATGCAGCGGACTTTCCTGTCCCGGAAGCGTACAAGTATCGAAACTATGTCATCAACTCATTTAACAACGACAAACCATATGATCAATTTGTCCGTGAGCAGATTGCAGGTGACTTACTCCCAGCCAAAAATGACGATCAAAAGTGGGAACAGACTATCGGCACTGGGTATATCGCCATCAGCAGGCGTATTGGAGTCAGCCCGCAGAATCTAACGCATATCACCATCGAAGACACCATCGGAAATCTTGGGAAAACTTTTCTAGGGTTAACGCTTGGATGTGCCAGATGTCACGATCACAAATTCGATCCCATTCCGACAACAGACTACTACGCACTTTACGGAATTTTCGATAGCACACTCTATCCGCATGCGGGCGCTGAACATAAACCGTGGCGACAAGATTTCGTCTACCGAGTTGGAAATGAAAAAGCAGATGAGATCCTTGCCGACAAGCGAGCCGAACTTGAAATCTGGAATAAAAAAGAACGTGTGAAGATGGAAGAGTACCGGGATTTCCAACGCAAAAAAATCACGGAGCCTGGCAAGACACGCGAAGCTGCCTGGGCAGCCGTTTTGGCCATGCGAGAAGCACGAAGGCCGATTGCTGAATCAATGCCTGAGCTTGAGCGATGCTACGGAGTTCAGGACGACGTTCCGCACGATGTGCACGTCCAACGTGGTGGCGATCCAAACCAGCGATCACGTGGGCAACTCGTTCGCCGCGGGTTTCTTCAAATACTGGGCGGACAAAAGCTCACTGACGATGCAAATGGAAGCGGACGGCTTGAACTCTCAGACTGGATTACAAGCAATGACAATCCGCTGTTTGCTCGTGTGATGGCTAATCGAATCTGGCACTATCATTTCGGCCGCGGAATCGTTAGGACAACAAGTGACTTCGGAGTGCGAGGGGCAGCGCCCACTCATCCACAGTTACTCGATCATCTCGCATGGTATTTTGCTCAGCAAAATTGGTCAGTCAAACAAATGCACCGGTACATCATGACGTCAACTGCGTACATGCGACAAAGCTCCGATATTCCTGCAAGCTCTGAAATTGACCCAAACAACGACATGTTTTGGAGGTTTAACCGTCAACGACTCGATGCAGAACAGATTCGAGACACTCTGCTGACATTCAGTCACGAGATCGACCATTCAGTGGGTGGTCGACACCCATTCGATCATCGCCTCACATACTTCTTCCGGCAACATGATCCGTTTGTAGGCAATTACCAAACAAACCGTCGTAGCATTTATATGATGCAACAACGAATCGTGAAAAACGACTATCTCGATTTGTTTGACGGTCCGGACGGCAATATCCAGATGTCTGAACGAAAAGTGACCACGACAACCTTGCAGGCGCTATTCATGATGAATTCGCCATTTATTTATGAGCGTTCTAAGAAAATCGCAGGTCTCCTAATTTCAGAGCAAAATGGACCAAAAGATCGTGCCATTGCAGCATATAGAATGGTTTTCGGCCGCGTACCAACCGAACAAGAAGTCGCACAATCCACACTATTCACCCAGGACGCAGTTGCTTCACTGACAGATGGTGGAATGAATGATGTACAGGCAGATCATGCTGCATGGACTAGTTTTATACGTGGTATGATTTCAAGCAACGAGTTTATCTACATCGATTGATAAATCACGAAGAGCAGGACTTTGCAATGCAATCGAATCGTCGACAAATGATCCGATCCATAGCCGGTGGTAGCTTATTGCTGCCGGGCATTATGTCACAACTAATGAGTGACTCTGCAAATGCTGCAAAGTCGAATAACCCGCTCTCACCAAAGGATTCACATTTCCCAGCCACCGCAAAACGCGTCATTTTTCTGTTCATGACCGGTGGTGTCTCACACGTTGATACCTTTGATCACAAACCCATTCTCAACGAGCGGCATGATCAACAACAACGCCCTCGCAACTTCTATAAAGGGTCCGGATGGAAGTTTCGAAAATATGGCGAATCGGGAATGGAAATCAGTGACTTGTTTCCACACATTGGAAGCGTCGCTGATGAAATTTGCATGATCAACTCCATGAAGAATATTAATGGTGACCACTTCGGTGCCACCATCGGTATCCACACGGGATCAGCTACTTTTAACCGACCGAGCTTTGGATCATGGGTCAGTTATGGTCTTGGAACTGTAAATCAAAACCTGCCGTCGTTCGTAGTCGTGTCCGAAGGCATTCCGTACGGCGGTGGCCAGAACTGGGGATCAGACTTCCTGCCAGTCCTACATCAAGGTACTCAGATCGTGCCAGGAAACGATCCGATCAAGAACATTCGGCCAGCAGGAGATTCCGGTAAATTACAAAAGGCCGAGCTAGACCTCGTAGAGTTTTTCAACAAGCAACATCTAAAGGGACGGGAAGCTGATAGCAACCTTGCCTCACGGATCCGTTCATTTGAAACGGCAGCTGGAATGCAACTAGCAGCTCCGGAAGCCTTTGATTTGTCTAATGAAACTCAAGAGACTTTAGATCTCTATGGTCTGGAACCGGGACAAACAACTTCGTTCGGTTGGCAGTGCCTTGTTGCAAGACGTCTAGCGCAACGCGGTGTTAGATTCATTGAGCTGGTTGACGGTGATACATTCCTGGATCGCAACTGGGATGCACACGCCAATATCAGTAAATACCCGAAACTCTCCAAAAATGTCGATCAACCCATTGCTGCATTAATCAAGGATCTCAAACGTCTTGGAATGCTCGACGACACTCTGGTCGTATTTACGACCGAATTTGGGCGAGGACCATTTGTACCAGAACCTGGCACAAACGGTCGGGGACATCATGCGAGTGCCTATTCTTCCTGGATCGCTGGTGGCGGTATCAAGGGTGGTTTGGTGTATGGCAAGAGTGACGAATTCGGGTCACAAGTTGCGGAAAACATCGTATCACCTCATGACTTCCATGCAACGCTGCTGCACTGCTTGGGTATGGACCATGAGAAGCTCACGTATCGTAATGCCGGAAGAGATTATCGCCTGACGGATGTCCATGGTGAAGTGCTCCACCACATCCTGAAATCATAAGACGACCGATCGGCGGATTACGCTTATGACTGCTTACGACTTACGCCGCGTCGGACAAGTTCCTCGCAATCCTTGCTGCATGCCGGATATTCGATAACATCATCGCATTCACGACAGATCACCGCTTCGACATCGCAACAGTGACAGTTGATCCGCACGTCTCCGGGAACGCCGCACTTCGCACACAACTTAAACTGAGAGGACGGCTTTAAATCGCTATCGACAGCCACTCGATCATCAAATACGAAGCACTCGCCCTGATATCTGCCATCGGGCTTCTCCTTGAGATAATTAAGAATCCCGCCATCCAGTTGAAAGACTTTTTCGTACCCGCGCTGTTGCATCGTGTAAATCGCTTTTTCACAGCGAATACCACCCGTGCAATACATCAGGACGGTCTTGTCTTTTTCAATGCCGGATTGATCCACCCATTCCGGAAACTCTGAGAACTTCTCGATCTCGGGGTCAATTGCTCCATCAAATTGTCCCAACAGCGTCTCGTATGAATTTCGAGTATCAATTACAACCACATCCTCGCTTGCAAGTTTCTCATCCCATTCATCGGGGGACAGATGGTTGTGTTTGCCATCCGGAATAACGGAAGGATCACCGAGTGATACTATTTCAGGACGTGTCTTAATTGACCAGCGTTTAAACGGCTTCTGCTCAGACTGACTATCCTTAAACGTCACATCTCCATACAAAGACTGAACGTGGGCTTTAAAGCTGGAGAGTCCTGCTTCTTCACTCGCAGCAACCGTACCGTTTACGCCCTCGGTGCCAAGAATAATCAGCCCTAGCATCCGATGGCTTATACCGTATTCATAAAAGTCCTGCCGAAAGTGCTCGACCTGCGATTCACTTACCGACTTGAATTTATAAAACGCCGAGACGAAGTACATGGGATTCGATTTATATGTGTGAGGGTGATACAACAGACATTATAGTTACCACTTCAAACACGGATACTCACCCGATGGAATCTCAGACTTACCTTCAACAAGCACGCGACATCCACCAATGGATTATTGAAAAACGCCGGACATTGCATCGTCATCCGGAATTGATGTACGAGGAATTCAAAACGAGCCAGCTGGTGCAGGACACTTTAACGGAACTAGGCATTCCTTTTGTAGCTGGCATCGCTAAAACAGGAGTTCTTGCAACTGTCGGTAATGGTAATGGTCCGTGCGTTGCACTACGCGCAGACATGGATGCGTTGCCAATTCACGAAGAAACCGACGTCGAGTTTAAAAGCGAAGTCGATGGAAAAATGCACGCATGCGGACACGACTGCCATACATCCATGCTGCTTGGTGCCGCACGGATTCTGAAGGAAAACGAAGCCGACATAAATGGCACCGTTAAGCTGATCTTTCAACCTGCCGAAGAAGGTGGAGCCGGCGGCGACCGAATGAGCAAAGAAGGGGTCCTTGAAAACCCCGATGTGCAGAGAATCTTTGGGATTCACGTTGCAGCAGATTTACCCACTGGGCAAATGGGAGGTAGAGCGGGAACGCTATTAGCGGCCGCCGGTGAAGTGACCATCAAGGTGATTGGTAAGGGCGGACATGCTGCTATGCCTCATATGGCAATCGATCCGGTACTGACCGCATCAAAAGTGGTTGTAGAATTACAGTCCATCATTTCACGTGAACTGGACCCACTTGGGTCAGGCGTTATCAGTATTTGTGCTGTTCATGGCGGTGAAGCATTTAATGTCATCCCACCCCATGTTGAATTACGAGGTACGATTCGTGCACTTACGTTGGAAACGCTGGCGTGGCTGCAAGAACGTGTCACCGCAATCGCTCAAAACGTTGCTGCAGCACATCGCTGTGAAGCAGAAGTCGCATTTCCCGGCCATGATTACCCACCAACCGTGAACACCTCAGATTGCTGGGACAGCGCGAAACGAGTCGGTGCTTCTATCTTTGGAGAAGATTTCGTGCATGAAATGCCACCCGTCATGGGCGGTGAGGATTTTGCTTATTTCACACAGCGGGTGCCGGGATGCTTCATGTTCCTGGGAGTTGGCAATGAGTCCATTGATGCATGCTACAGCGTACATCATCCAAAATTTAAAGCAGATGAAGACGCCTTACCTTTGGGTTCAGCGATGCACGTTTCGTATGCGATGCAGGCGATTAATGAATTAAGCCACTAGTTAAAAAAGTATCAATATCTTCCTGAAGAGAAAGTCTGTTATGAAAACTGTTTCCAGGCTAATTGCCTTTATCATCATCACGATAAACGCATTACATACGGCAAATGCGGCTGATGTACAGATTCTCACACAGCGAAACATTTCGCAGTTAGTACCTGGTGGTAAAGAGGTAGACGCCATCATCGGTGATGTGATACTACGCAATGACATCGTTAGCGTCGTCATTGCAGCACCGTCTGCACTGCGAAATGCCAACCTGACCACCAGGACCGTTGGCGGCTGTATTATCGACCTGGTGCGTAACGATTCTCAGAATGATCAGCTAACCTGTCTGTTCATTAACGCATTGGCACACGAATTTCATTCATGGGAAGGTGCCAGTGTGTCGGTTGATGAAGCTGCCATTCCGGCTTACAGCAAAACTCGTGGCGGAACGCTCATACCTGGATTTGCACCAAAGTCCGGTGAATCCGTGTCGTTTACAGTGGTAAGTAATCCCAATGACGACAACACCGTCGCCAGCATCACGTACTCACTAACGGACGGGCGTCCATTCGTTGATGTCGTCGTCAGTCTGACCAATCAACACAAAACCAACGTGGCAACACTCAATATTACCGACAGTATTAGAGCGGATAGGACGTTCATCTTCGGTGTGCATGATGGACTGTACTGGGCAAGTGACGACTGGTTTAAGTACGCAGTCGGTATCCTGCCAACTGGTTCCGTTCCCGTTAGAGGATCCGGCAACGTAATTACATACCAGACATCCGACAGCAGCAAGATAAAGCTCGGTCCTGACGAAACGGTCATGACTCACCGCCGCGTTGTTCCTGCTGACAATCTATTGCAGCTCAAGGGAATCACAGCTGGCATTCAGGAAGCGACGACTCATCCAGTTAAAATCCAAACGTTAGATGCAGCGGGGCCAACATCACACGCCAAAGTGACGATAGAGCAAGATGACAATCTCATCGGTACAGCACGAACGGATGAGAAAGGAGTCGTGGCATTTCAAGCTGAACCAGGAAGTTACTCGGTTACAGTTCAAAAGATCGGTAGAACTACCATCACTCAGGAACTGGTTATTGAATCCGATGTGGACATCGACTTAATTCAAGACGGATGCGGCTATGTCGTTGCCAACATTACAGATAGCAAGGGCAATCCAATTCCGTGCAAGGTATCCTTTTATGGATTAGGTGAAACGGTCGACCCGTTGTTTGGGCCACCGCATGGTGAAGTCGCGGTCGGAAACGTGCATTACAGTATCAACGGCCAATTCCGTCAGGAAATCCCATCCGGAACGTATCAGGTATTGATTAGCCACGGGCCAGAATACGACTTAATTACAAAGCCGATTACCGTAGAAAGGGGCAAGGATACAGAGATTACCGGCAAGCTCATCCGTTCGGTCGATACAAGCGGATGGATAAGTGCCGATCTTCACAGCCATGCATCTCCATCCGGAGATAATGTTTCAAGCCAGTTCGGGCGTGTGCTCAGTTTGATCAGTGAACACATTGAGTTTGCACCATGTACAGAACATCAGAGAATCGATACGTATGATGCGCATCTCGCTCGACTGCAAGCCGCACACTTGCTGGCAACATGCCCGGGCATGGAATTAACCGGTCAACCGTTACCTATTAATCATCAAAACACATTTCCACTTCAATTCAAACCATACCGTCAGGATGGTGGTGGACCGGTAATCGATGAGAATCCGATCACTCAGATCGTGCGTCTGGCAGGTTGGGATAATAACGCCAAAAAACTAATGCAGGGTAATCACCCAAAGTTGATGAGAATCTACCAAGATGGCGATGACGACGGGAATTCAGACGGAGGATTCCGTGCGATGCTCGATTACATGGATGTCATTGAAATCCATCCACCTCAGTCGATTTTCCAGGTTCCTGCTGAGCTTGCACCTCCGGGAGATCGCGGCAACGTTATCTTCCAATGGATGCAGCTCCTGAATATCGGCTACCGAATCCCAGGTGTGGTGAATAGCGATGCCCATTTGAACTTACATGAATCTGGCTACATTCGAAATTTTGTCAGGTCATCCACCGATGACCCGAGTAAGATTCGTACTGATGAAATGGTCGACCGCTTCCAAAACGGAAACGTCATGATGACAAACGGACCATTCCTTGAAGTCGTCGCGCGATCACACAAGAGGCGAAAGCAGGTGGAAGCAATCGCCGGTCAGGATTTGATTGCCGATGAAGGGCATCTCGAGCTGCATATCAGGATTCAATGTGCAAATTGGTATGACATTAATCGTGTACAAGTATTTATCAACGGTCGAATGGATCCGGATCATAACTACACCAGGCGCACTCATCCGAGGATGTTTAGCAATGATGTAGTCCGATTTAATCAGACAATTTCGCTGACACTACCAGAAGATGCGCACGTCATCGTTGCAACATGTGGAGAAGATCTGAAAATGGGACCTGTATTCGGACCACGATTCGGCGATCGCATGCCCACCGCTGTTACCAATCCTATATTTGTGGATGTAAATCGCAATGGATTCCAGTTCAGTCACGATGACCTTGGCGTACCGTTCGTCGATTCTGAAGACAGTCAATAGATTAAGAGAGTTAGGAATACGACATCCATGGATTTAGGATTGACCGACAAGGTTGCCATTGTCACCGGCGGCTCAAAAGGAATTGGTGAGGCCATTACAAGGCTTCTAATTAGCGAAGGTGCACACGTTGCCAATGTCAATCGCAGCACAGAGGAAGGTCTTGCCTTAGAAGCAGAATACGCTCATCAGGACAAGCGATGCAAGTTTATACAGGCTGACCTCTCCGAAACAGAAAACTGTAAGCGTGCGGTTGATGAAGCTCTGACAGAATTTGGCCGTATCGACATCGTGATCAACAATGCAGGGGTTAATGATTCCAAAGGTATAGATTCGGATATAAGTGAATTTGTGGGGTCACTTCATAAAAACCTGATCCACTATTACGCGATGGTGCATTTCAGCCTTGAGCAACTAAAGGCAAACCGAGGTTCAATCGTAAATGTCGGTAGTAAGGTTGCCATTACCGGCCAAGGTGGCACATCTGGATATGCCGCTGCAAAAGGAGGGATTAACGCACTTACACGAGAATGGGCTGTTGATCTGGCAGAATATGGTATACGTGCCAATGCAGTGCTTCCTGCGGAAACATGGACGCCGCTTTACAACCGTATTCTTGGTGAAATGGACGACCCGGCAGGCGAAAAGAAGAAGATTGCTGACTTGATTCCACTAGAGCGACGATTCACAACCTCACAAGAAATCGCGGACACCGTCGTGTTTGTTGCATCACCACGTTCAAGTCATACTACTGGCCAGATTTTATTGGTAGACGGTGGTTATACACACCTGGATCGCAAGTACACGAGTGGTTAACCGAGATGGTCATTCAACCGTCAAATGGTCACAACGACGTCAAACACGTGACATACTCGATCCGTTAATTACTATAAATCACATAGCTGATTACGCTTCATAATTGCTTCACGCTTTTCAAGGCAGTTTACGTGTCTGCACACTTATTCAGTTCACGATTCCATATCGCTGCTTTATGCATACTCATCACGGTGTCATTGGGCGGTTGTTCAGATAGCGACCAGATTCAATCTGATACGTCGCAACTCGATGAATCCATTGAAAACGATCAGGATTTGGCGATTAGCAAAGAGGAAGCTCGCTACTTACAGGATGTTGAGCACTTTGGCGGTTTTGTGCTGGGCGATCTCTGTTTTCCTAAAATTGCTAAGTGCATTCGAAATCAGGATTGGGAGGCCTTAGAAGCATTCTTCACAGAAGACTTTGCAGCTTCTGTGTTCGTGCTTGAAGACACTTCTGAAATCCGTCGAGAATTTGCCACGTTCAAACTCTGGGGTGAAGACCAACAGAAGTTGGAAACCGGAACGGATGGCTTCGTCGAATCGGTAACTCGCATCCGTGGGTTATATGACACTCTGGACATTTGTTCACTCAAGGTGATGCAAATGAAACCTCGCACACATGGCGAATTCAATTCGGATTGGGATGGCAGTTGTAAGTTGAGTTTCGCTGGCAAGTCTACCGATGGTCAGACGATGTATCACAACTTTTTCTTTGATTGCTCTATCACACAAATCTCTGATGATCTGCCTCAAGAGACCGGTTGGTTCTCGAGTTGTCACGTTACCAGCGGAAAGTCTGGCATGTGCGAAGATTTCCTGATGCAGGATATCACTTTGGATACCGGCATCGAGACACTCGGCCTTCGCGACAACTGGCAACACAAATACAAAGAAGGGGATGTGCGACCGTTCAATACAGGTGGGGTCTATGCGTGCGACTATAACAACGACGGCCATATTGATTTGCTGATCACAGATATAAACGGTCTCTTCTTTTATCAAAGTAATGGTGATGGCACGTTTAAGGATGTTACGTTCCAGGTTGGATTGAAACGATTTGAGAAATCTCAAGTTGCCGTGGTTGGCGACTTAAATAACGACGGGTTTGAAGATCTGATCATCGGCCGCACGGTTTACAAGAATCTCGATGGCCGTGAGTTTACCGTACTAGGTGACAATGAATACAGTTTAGATCTTTCACGTGTTCGCGCAGCGTTTACCGTAGTCGACTATGACGGTGACGGACTACTTGATCTGTTCTCGGTTGGAGAAAACATGACGTCCGACCCGCTGCCGTACATTAATCGCGAAGGGATGCGGGGCAGCGCGAATATTCTTTGGAGAAATACGGGTAATTTCCAGTTCGAAGATGTCACTGAAATAGCCGGTGTAGCGGGGCACGGAACCAATGCTTTTGCGGCGGTGTGGTTCGATGCGAATGGCGATGGATTGCCCGATGTCATGACAGCGTGTGAATTTGGCCTGAATGACTATCACATTAATAACGGTGACGGGACATTCAGCGAAGGTAAACTGCCCGGACTTCATGGTGGCTTCTCGATGGGGATCACCGTCACTGACATCGATAATGATGGATTCGGTGATCCTTACATCGCAAACATGTATTCAAAAGCCGGTGAACGAATCGTCGCAAATATGAGACCCGGACTTTATGACGACGAGGTCTATAAGAAGATGCAGGAATTCGTCGAAGGTAACGAGTTACTGCGCAACAAGGGCGACGGAACATTCACTGCGATTGGAAAATCTGCTGGGGTAAACGATGTGGGCTGGGCCTACGGAACAGGTGCTTCGGACCTTGACGGTGATGGGTTCCCTGAGATCTACGCTCCTGTCGGCTATCAGAGTGTCGACAAGACCAAGCCAGACGGCTGACGATGTGTCTGGCTGGCTGTCGTGTCACAGCCTTTCAATACCCAGAGCGAAGTTCCGGCTTTAAGGGAAATGGATGAAGACAAAGGTGAATTCTGGGTAGGAAATCCCTTCGCCTTTTCATATGTAAATGAAAACCTCAGTTCCTTCGAACGCAATGGTAGCTTCCTAAACCTCGGTGACGGTGATTTTGTAGACATGTCCTACCTGACCGGAACAGATAATCCTGGGGACGCACGAACCGTTATCGGTTGTGACATCACGCGTGATGGAATGCCCGAATTGATCCTCAGGCAAGTTGGCGGCGGACCACTAGTGGTGTATGAAAATGGCTTTCCGAAGACAAACTGGCTTACAGTTACGTTGAGAGGAGATAAAAGCAATCACTTTGGAATTGGCTCACGCATCATCTGCGAGACGGATTCAGGCACGATTCAAAGAGAGTTATTCCCCATCGTGAACTTCCTTTCACAAGCTCCATCTCGCGCTGAGTTTGGAATTGGTAATACCGAAATCATTAAGAAGCTCACGGTGAAGTGGCCGTCCGGACATGAGACTATTTTGGAGAACGTGGATTCCAACCGTCATATCAGAATCCACGAAGCAGATGATTCCATTGAATCAGTCTATTAATCTCTAATTCCTCCCGTAAAAACAGGGTGAATCTGAGACGGTCCAACGAATTAATCCATTAGGATTCGCATCAATTCAAAACTGTTTTATAATTGGTAAATACAGATACACCGATTCCACGAGTGGAATTCAGATCGCATTATTGAATGGAAAATGGCAATGCAACGAATCGCAATCGCAGCCTTGATACTTATCACTACCAACAGCGCTTTGGTAACGGCACAAGAAGTAGACTTCGATCGGGATATTCGTCCTATCCTCTCCAATTCATGCTTGGTCTGTCATGGTCCGGACGAAAATGCGAGAGCAACAGATTTAAGACTCGATTCAAAGGACAGCGTCTTTAAGAAACGCGATGCATTGACCGTTGTACCCAATGCACCTGAAAAGAGTGAACTGATACGACGCATCTTTAGTGCCGATGCGGATGAACAAATGCCACCAGCAGATTCGGGCAAGATACTAACAGATGCACAACGTGAATTGCTAAAGCAATGGGTTACCGAAGGTGCAAACTGGGATGAACACTGGGCATGGGAAGCACCCACTCGCCCAGGTGTACCGGAGTTGAAAAACAAATGGATCACCAATCCGATCGATGCTTTTATATTGTCGCGTCTGAAGCAAAACAAGCTTTCTCCTGCAACACACGCCGACAAGGTTACGCTCATTCGCCGCTTAAGCTTTGACCTTACCGGATTGCCACCTACACCAGCACAGGTGGATGCGTATCTGGCTGACAACACTGGTAGTGCGTACTCAAATCTTGTTGCATCATTGATGGAATCGCCAGCATACGGCGAGCGACTCGCCATGTATTGGCTCGACGTTGTACGTTATGCCGACAGCAACGGATATCATAGCGACGAAGCGCGACAAATCTCACCGTATCGAGATTATGTGATTGAATCATTCCAAAACAATATGCCGTACGACCAGTTCATAATTGAGCAACTCGCAGGCGACTTATTGGAGAACCCAACCGTCGATCAGAAGATTGCCTCCGGCTTCAATATGCTGCTGCAAACGACCAGTGAAGGTGGTGCTCAAGCGAAAGAATACACTGCAAAGTACGCGGCTGACCGTGTTCGTAACACCGCTTCGATATTCATGGGTGTCACGCTCGGATGTGCTGAATGTCATGACCACAAGTACGATCCGTTCACAACCAAAGACTTCTATAGCTTTGCTGCTTTCTTCGCAGATGTCTCCGAGATTCCTGTCGGAAACCCACGCGTATTCCCAGTCATTACCAAAGACGTGCAGGCACGCATCGATCAGGTTCAATCTTCGATTGCCGAGCAAAACAAAATCATCGCGGAGAAGGGGAAGGCCTTAAGTGCGTCGCAAGCAAAATGGGAGGCCACCATACTCGAATCTGCTAAACAAACGGTGCAGATGGACGATTGGCATTACGCCGGTCCCATTCAGGCTGCAAACTTTGACGAAGCACATGCCAAGTCCTTTATCGATGAATCTGCTCCGATTGACTTAACGGCCAAAGTTGCTGACAAACCCTGGACAAAGTCCCCTCAGTTTGAAAATGGCAAAGTACATGCGTTGAATCAGCAAGCAAACTCAGCTCATTATCTGTTCAGGAAGCTCAGCACCAAAGTCGCCCGTAAATTGGAGTTGAGATTTGGCAGTGACGACGGCCTGCGTGTATGGCTTAACGGCAAACTGGTCCACGATAACAAGATCACTCGCGGATCTGCTGCAGATCAGGACAAGTTTGAAGTTGAATTGGGCGAAGGTGAAAACACCCTGCTCGTTAAAATTTCTCAGTCTGCCGGAGGTGCCGGTTTCTACTTCAATATTAACCAGTCCTCATTGCCGGCTGATATCATCGCCATCGCTGAACTGGATGCCGGCAAACGCGACGCTGCTCAACAGAAGAAGATCGCGGATTACTATTTCCAACTTGCACCGGAATTAAAAGAACATCGCGATGCTATCGCCAAGTTACAGGCGGACGAAAAGGAAATTCGGGATGCAGCACCTCGCACGATGATGACAGTGGCCACAGCCCCACGAACCATTCGTGTGCTACCGCGTGGAAACTGGCTTGATGAGTCCGGGGAGATTGTTGAACCACGCACACCATCATTCCTGAAACCGCTACCAGAAAAAGAAGGACGATACGATCGTCTGGATCTTGCAAACTGGCTAATTGATCGTGAAAACCCCTTAACGGCACGGGCTATGGTAAATCGACTTTGGAAACTGTACTTCGGTCATGGCCTGTCCGATCCACTCGATGATCTCGGTGGACAAGGAGAACGGCCTTCACATCCGGAATTACTCGACTGGCTCTCCATGGAATTTGTCGAAAGCGGATGGGATATAAAGCACATGGTGACACTGATTGTCTCATCTAACACGTATCAGCAATCATCGTTGTCTAATGACGATCTCGATGAACTGGATCCGTACAACCGATTGTATGCCCGTCAGTCACGATTCCGCCTGGACGCGGAAATGGTCCGAGATAATGCTCTCGCGGTTAGTGGATTACTCGTACCCACGATTGGTGGACCAAGTGTAAAACCATATCAGCCAGCTGGTTACTGGGCACACATGAATTTCCCGAAACGAACCTGGCAGGCCGACATGGACAATAACCAATATCGACGCGGCCTCTATACCTGGTGGCAACGCATGTTCCTACACCCAAGCATGGTGGCATTTGATGCACCGAGCCGTGAAGAATGCACAGTTGAAAGGCCTCGGTCAAACACACCGCAACAAGCACTCGTGTTGCTCAACGACCCGACCTATGTCGAAGCAGCACGAAGTCTTGCCGAACGGGTTCTTCTGGAAGGCGGTGAATCCACCGCGGATAAGCTGCAATGGCTCTACAAAGTTGTTCTATCCAGATCAATTGAACCACATGAGTCGAAGGTTTTAAACACAGTTTTGACGAAACAACTGGAACGTTATAACGAGAATACTGAAGCTGCGAAACAATATCTGTCAGTTGGTCAGCGGCCCATGAATGAAAAACTTGACACCGCCGCATTAGCTGCATGGACAAGTATTTGTCGCGTTATCTTGAACCTCCATGAAACGATTACGCGTACATAACTTTTTCTCCAACATTTATTCCTCCCATACAACAACACCAAGCCGTCAGTCATAGGATCATAGAAATGACCCAACGTGAAATCAAAAACTACTTAACACGTCGAAGTTTCATCGGAAGAGGAACACATGGTGTTGGAACGTTCGCTCTCGCCAACATACTGGCTTCCGCGGTAAACGGAGCTGACGGCGATATCAAGATTCCAAAGTGGACTGGTGCCCTGGACGAATTGCACCACCAGGCTACAGCCAAACGCGTAATTTTCCTTTGCATGGCCGGTGGCATGAGCCATCTTGAGACCTTTGATAACAAGCCAAAGCTACGTGAGATGAACGGCAAGCCGATGCCGGATAGCTTTACAAAAGGACAACCAATTGCACAACTGCAGGGAAAAGCACTTACATGTTTGGGCGGGCAGCATGAATTTAAAAAGCACGGCGAATCCGGTCAGGAGCTTTCGGTTATCTTTCCAAAACTGGCAGACGTGGTTGATGATATATCGATCATTCGATCGTTGAAAACAGAGGCAATCAATCACGACCCAGCCCATACATTTATGAACACCGGCACAACGATTAGCGGTCGTCCGTCGATGGGTTCATGGCTAACCTACGGCCTTGGGACGGTCGCAGATGATTTACCGGGATTCGTAGTACTTACATCCGTCGGTGGTGGTCAGGATCAACCGATCGCATCCAGACAATGGCACAGTGGATTCCTGCCTAGTCGCTTTCAGGGAGTACACTTCCACAGCAAGGGAGATCCGGTTCTCTATGTGAACAACCCACCAGGCGTTTCACGTGAAGATCAGGGCGAGGTGATTGACGCAATTCAGCAATTAAATCAATTCCGTGATGACGTGGTGGATGATCCTGAAATCGCTACGAGAATCAGCCAATATGAACTTGCATTTAAGATGCAAAGCAGCGTTCCGGGCCTGATGGACACATCTGATGAAACTCAGGAAACTCTGGATTTATACGGCACCAAAGGAGCTGATGGTTCCTTCCCGGCAAACTGTTTACTGGCAAGACGACTTGCCGAACGCGGTACACGATTCATCCAGCTCTACCATCGTGGTTGGGATCATCACGGTAATGTTAAAGCTGCGAGTGCTAACACCGCCAAAATCGTTGACCAAGGTGCGGCAGCTCTGATTAAAGATCTGAAACAACGTGACATGCTCAAAGACACGCTCGTCATTATGGCTAGTGAGTTTGGCCGTACACCGATGGCACAAGGAAGTGGACGTGATCATCATATCAAGGGCTATTCAATGTGGATGGCAGGTGGCGGTATCAAGGGTGGTATCACACACGGTGCCACAGATGAACTGGGCTACAATGCAGTCGATGACGTAGTAAGCATTCACGATATGCATGCGACAATGTTACATACACTAGGAATCGACCATAAGAAGATGACGTATCGATTCCAGGGACGCGACTTCCGCCTCACTGATGTTGAAGGCGAAGTTCTTCGTGGACTTATAGCGTAGCCGGTAAATGAACGATCAATTCAATCAAGACGACCCAGTTTTGCTTGAACCAGTTCAGGCCGCGCAAACACTTCAGCATCC
>CEUN01015338.1_pt1 | contig 40867 bp, 38 predicted proteins | sample 361501 | NCBI WGS metagenome assembly CEUN01 (sample SAMEA2622801, study PRJEB7988) | marine metagenome | biome: marine biome (ENVO:00000447); feature: marine epipelagic mixed layer (ENVO:xxxxxxxxx); material: "saline water (ENVO:00002010), including plankton (ENVO:xxxxxxxx)" | depth 120 m | reverse complement strand
TCCTGGTCCCAAACCAGGCGCGCTACCAGGCTACGCTACACCCCGGGAAAGCGTGTCACTATACCTTTCCACTAATAAAACGTCAATTTTTCTATCTATTTTATATTGTTTACTCAAACAAAAGAATAAGCTCTAAACAAAAAAACCTTAAGATAAATTTTTTTAAGATCATTTTATAAAAAACAACTACAACACTTGCCCTATATTGTAATTTCTGATATTAAAGCGTCTTAAATTGTAACTAGCAAAAAAAGGAATACTAAGAAATGTCGCAACGACAACAGAAAAAATCTACTCCCTATAAAATGAAAAAGGGAGAAGAATACATGAATGCCAAGCAACTTAATCATTTCCGCAAAATGCTTGAAAATATTAAAATTGGGCTAGGGCAAGATATAGATCGCACAGTCCACACCATGCAAGATGAAGCTACAGTTTTTGCAGATCCTAATGACCGTGCAAGTCAAGAGTCTGATATGGCACTTGAACTACGTAATCGCGACCGGGAACGTAAGCTAATCAAAAAAATTGATGATACTATTGCCAAAATTGAAGCCGCTGATTATGGTTATTGTGATACCTGTGGTATTGAAATTGGACTAAAACGTTTAGAAGCCAGACCAACAGCAACCCTATGTATAGATTGCAAAACTATAGATGAAATAAGAGAAAGACAGCTAGCTAAATAAGAATAAATTTTAAACAAATCATTTAGAATCTAATTTGAGCCATCATTATTTTCAGTGTTAGTTGTAACTGCTTTCATGCTGAGACGCAATCTCCCTTTATCATCAGCTTCTATAACTTTAACACGTACAAGCTGCCCTTCTTTTAAGTGATCAGCAACGCTATTAACACGCTCATTTGCAATTTGCGATATATGTAAAAGCCCATCTTTCCCAGGTAAAACACTTACAATTGCACCAAAATCTAGAAGCTTCAATACAGTCCCATCATAAATCCTACCTACTTCCACATCAGCAGTTATATCTTCTATACGTTTCTTGGCTAACTCTCCACCTTCTGAGCTGATACAAGCTATCATGACAACACCATCATCTGAAATGTCTATAGTTGTACCAGTTTCCTCAGTTAATGCACGAATTACCGCACCACCTTTACCTATTACATCACGAATCTTTTCTGGGTTAATTTTAAGTTTAATAATTCGCGGAGCATGCTCTGAAATTTCCTCACGAGTTGAGGGCTGAGCTTGTTTCATGATACCAAGAATATGTAAGCGGCCTTCTTTAGCCTGCTCAAGGGCAACATTCATAATTTCTTTATTAACGCCTTGGATCTTAATATCCATTTGTAATGCAGTAATGCCATCTTCAGTACCAGCAACCTTAAAATCCATATCCCCTAAGTGATCTTCATCACCAAGAATATCAGTTAATACAGCAATACGGTTTCCTTCTTTAATCAGCCCCATTGCAATTCCAGCCACATGATTCTTAAGTGGGACTCCTGCATCCATCAAGGCAATACAGCCCCCACAAACTGAAGCCATAGAACTAGAACCATTAGATTCGGTAATTTCAGATACAACTCTTAACGAATACCCAAATTCTTCAGCAGAAGGCAAAACTGCAACAAGTGCACGCTTAGCAAGCCTACCATGACCAATTTCACGGCGTTTAGGTGTGCCAACTCTACCAGTTTCACCAGTTGCATAAGGTGGAAAATTGTAATGAAACATAAAGCGATCAGTGTAGTCTCCTTGTAGAGAATCAATTTTTTGCTCATCACGCCCTGTACCAAGAGTTGCTACCACCAGTGCTTGTGTCTCGCCACGAGTAAATAAAGCAGAGCCATGAGTACGAGGCAGCACACCATTACGAATAGATATAGGCCGTACAGCACGAGTATCGCGCCCATCTATTCGTGGCTCCCCATTAAGAATTTTAGTGCGCACAATTTTAGATTCAAGATCAAAACAAACCTTTTTAATGGCTTGCTTATCTGGCCCATCTTCTGAATCTACCTCCAACTCTACATTTACTTTCTCCCAAACTTGATTAATAGCCTCAGTACGTTCTTGTTTTTGCTTCAAATTAAATGCTGAGCATAAATCAGCTTCTACCAATTTTGTTATTCTTTCTGTAAGATCCTTATCCTGCTCTGCGGGAGCCCAATCCCATGCAGTGACTCCAGCTTCATCAGCTAAGTCATTAATTAAATTAATTACTACCTGCATCTCTTTCTTGCCAAACTCAACTGCACCTAACATCACATCTTCAGATAATTCTTTTGCTTCAGACTCAACCATAAGAACTGCATTCTCAGTACCTGCTACTACTAAGTCAAGTTCTGTGTCAATAAGTTCTGTTGTTGTTGGATTAAGGACATAATTTTCGTTAATATAGCCAACACGAGCCCCTGCGATTGGTCCATCAAATGGAATACCTGATAACACTAATGCTGCAGAAGCACCGATCATTGCTGGAATATCTGCATCTATTTCATTATCAGAAGAGAGAACTGTAGCAACAATTTGTACTTCATTATAAAAACCTTCAGGAAATAGTGGACGAATAGGACGATCTATTAAGCGAGAAGTAAGAATCTCTTTCTCAGAAGGTCGCCCCTCTCGCTTAAAGAAACTACCAGGTATCCTACCTGCAGCATAACTACGCTCCATATAGTCTACAGTTAGTGGAAAAAAATCTTGCCCAGGCCTAACATTTTTCGCCCCTACAGCTGTTACTAATACAACTGTGTCATCCATTGAAACAATTACTGATCCATGAGCTTGCTTTGCAATCTCTCCAGTTTCTAACGTCAAAGTATGACGCCCATAACTAATACTTTTCTTGATAGATTCCAATGTACTTTCCTTTCTAATGAGATTATCTTTATCTGTTTTAATACCCAACTAATTGATATGAATACCTTCCATTCTTTCCCAAAAAAAGGATCTAAATAATTGAAATTATTATGTATACCAAAAATAAAAAGCTATTTACGAAGACCTAATCGTTTAATTAAAGTACGATAGGCTTCATTACTACTACGCTTTAAATAATTAAGTAGCTTACGTCTTCGATTTACCATACGTAATAAACCACGCCTAGAATGATGATCTTTAACATGAGCTTTAAAATGACTGGTCAGATCATTTATGCGGGCAGTCAATAATGCTACCTGTACTTCTGGAGAACCAGTATCTCCAGCGACTCTTTGATAATCACCCACTATCTGTGCTTTTTTATTGGTTGTGACAGGCATGCATATTCTCCAATTTAAACCCTAATATGAAAAGGCGCTATTTTACTCTTTATTCAAGTGAATGCTCAAGTAACACAACATTTTTTTTAAAATTAACAGATAAAATACTATTTATTCTGAATTTAAACCTAAAAATAATGCTTTTAACCAAATAAAATAGATTAAATTTACACATAACCTCAAATTATAATAACTAAAACTTGCATAAATTTAAATAAGTCATAATTTTATCCCATAAATCCACTATTAATATTTTATTCTAATAATATGCTCATAAAAAGCAGTCTAAAAAGTAGATCATTTCCACTATAAAAAAAGAATAAAACTATGAATAGCATGTAAAATTACAGCCAACAAGGGGTTGACCAAAAGCCAGCTAACAGCTAATGTTCAGGGCTCTATTAATTATATTTATGTTTCACTACGCAGGAAATTAAGAAAAAATGGCCGCAGAAGAATTAACTGGCGCTGAAATCACAGTTCGCTGCCTACAGGAAGAGGGGGTAAAACATATCTTTGGCTATCCTGGCGGTGCAGTGCTATTCATATATGATGAACTATTTAAACAAAATAAAGTAAAACACATATTAGTTCGCCACGAACAAGCAGCAATCCATGCAGCTGACGGATATGCTCGATCTAGTAAAAATCCAGGAGTTGCGTTAGTTACTTCTGGTCCTGGTGTTACTAATGCTATTACCGGTATTGCAACCGCCTATATGGATTCAATTCCAATGGTCATCATTAGTGGACAGGTTCCCACCCATGCTATTGGACTAGACGCATTCCAGGAAGTTGATACCGTGGGTATATCACGCCCATGTGTTAAACATAATTTTCTAGTAAAAGATATTAAAGAATTAGCTACTACAATAAAAAAAGCATTCTATATTTGTTCAACTGGGCGCCCAGGACCAGTACTTGTAGATATCCCTAAAGATATCAGTCAAGAGAAATGTAAATTCTCTTACCCTGCAAGTATAGCTATACGATCATATAATCCAATTAGTAAAAATTATCCGAGGCAATTAAAAGAAGCAATACGATTAATATTAAGTTCTAAAAGACCGATGGTTTATACTGGTGGCGGTGTGATTTTGAGTCATGCAGCCGCACAACTAAAAAACTTTGTACAAATGTTAAATTTCCCTTGTACAAATACTTTAATGGGACTTGGTGGCTACCCAGCAACTAACAAACAATTTGTTGGTATGCTTGGCATGCATGGCACCTATGAAGCAAATATGGCAATGCAGAATTGTGATGTCTTAATAGCTATTGGAGCTCGATTTGATGACCGTGTAATTGGTAACCCCAAGCATTTTTCAAATAACATTAGAAAAATTATACATATTGATATAGACCCCTCATCTATCTCCAAACGTGTAAAAGTAGATGTGCCTATTATAGGTAATGTTTCAAATGTGCTTGACGAACTTATTGCATTACTTATGGCCAGCAAGGAACAACCAAAACAGTCCGAATTAAAATCATGGTGGTCACAGATAAATGAGTGGCGGGCACGGGATTGTCTAAAATACGACCAAACAAGCACCATAATTAAACCACAGATGGTAGTTGAGAAATTATACAAAGTAACAAAAGGCAATGCTTTTATTACATCTGATGTTGGCCAACATCAGATGTGGGCTGCACAATTCTATAAATTTGATAAGCCTAGAAGGTGGATTAATTCTGGTGGGTTAGGAACTATGGGGTTTGGTCTTCCATCAGCAATGGGTGCGCAGCTTGCTAACCCAAAAAATATAGTAGCCTGTATTACAGGTGAAGCTAGTATACAAATGTGTATCCAAGAATTATCAACCTGTAAACAATATAATTTACCACTTAAAATTATTAATCTCAATAATCGTTATATGGGCATGGTACGCCAATGGCAAGAATTTTTTCATGGTAATCGATACGCTGAATCATATGTTGATGCTTTACCTGATTTTGTTAGATTAGCAGAAAGTTATGGGCATATAGGAATTAAAGTAAGTGAACCTGGTGATATAGAAAATTCACTAATAGAAGCATTCAAGCTCAAAGATAAATTAGTCTTTATGGATTTCATTACAGATCAAACTGAAAATGTATTTCCTATGGTTCCTGGTGGAAAAGGACTCTCTGAAATGATTTTAGTATAAAAATGCGACATATTATTTCTTTGTTAATGGAAAATGAATCAGGTGCTTTATCTCGAGTAGCAGGGCTATTCTCTGCAAGGGGTTATAATATTGAGTCTCTTTCGGTTGCTCCTACAGAAGACCCTACATTATCGAGAATGACTCTAGTTACTATTGGTTCTGATAGTGTAGTTGAGCAAATCACTAAACAGCTAAATAAATTAATTGATGTAATAAAGGTAATTGATTTAAGTGATGGTGATCATATAGAGTGTGAACTAATGCTAGTCAAAGTATGTGCTATAGGTGAGAATCGAAAAGAAATAAAGGATAAAATTGATATTTTCAGTGGACGTATTGTTGATGTTACTGATAAATCATATATTATTGAGCTAACTGGCACCGGCTCAAAGCTTGATGCATTTCTCGATACAATAAGCCACCATACTATTCTAGAAACAGTTCGTACTGGAGCATCTGGAATTGGCTGTGGTGAGAGAACATTAGAAATTAAATAAAATTAACATAAATTATAAATAAAAATTCTTATCTATAATTAATAGTCTTTCAATATCTGTTTCCAATTATATTAAGAAGGAAAACCTATGCAAGTTTATTACGATAAAGATGCTGACCTATCGCTCATAAAAAGAAAAAAAGTAACTATTATTGGCTACGGATCGCAAGGGCATGCACATGCACATAATCTAAATGAATCAGGTGTGAAAATTACTGTTGGTTTACGTAAAAATGGTTCATCTTGGAATAAAGCAAAGAAAGCTGGTTTAACAGTAAAAAATATAGCGGAATCTGTTAAAAATGCAGATGTTGTAATGATTCTTTTGCCTGATGAGAAGATTTCTACTATCTATAGAACTGAAATTGAGCCTAATCTTAAAAAAGGAGCAGTTATTGCATTTGCACATGGATTTAATATCCACTATAGCCAAATCTCACCAAGAGATGACTTAGATGTAATTATGATTGCACCAAAAGGACCCGGCCATCTTGTGCGATCAACCTATAAACAAGGAGGAGGCGTGCCTTCTCTTATTGCTGTATATCAAAATAAATCTGGTAAGGCTCGTGAATTGGCGCTTTCTTATGCAGCAGCAAATGGCGGTACACGTGGAGGAGTTATTGAAACAAATTTCCGTGAGGAAACAGAAACTGATTTATTTGGTGAACAAGTTGTTTTATGTGGTGGGCTAACTGCTCTAATCCAAGCAGGCTTTGAAACATTAGTTGAAGCAGGATATGCCCCAGAGATGGCATATTTTGAATGCCTTCATGAAGTTAAATTAATAGTTGATTTAATTCATGAAGGTGGTATTGCCAACATGCGTTATTCAATATCTAATAATGCTGAATATGGAGACATCTCTCGTGGGCCTCGCCTGGTGACTGATGAAACACGTGCTGAAATGAGAAAGATTCTTCATGAAATTCAAACTGGAGAATATGCTCGTGAGTTTATATTAGAGAATCAAGCAGGTGCCCCTATGCTAAAAACTAGCCGTCGCCTTGCTTCTGAACATAAAATTGAAATTGTTGGGGAAAAATTACGAAATATGATGCCATGGATCAACAAAAATAAACTTGTTGACCAAAGAAAAAATTAGTGTAAAACGAATAATACTTAAAATACTAGCTATAGAATAAATAATGTCAGTCTCATTCTAATGATAATTAGATTACTTAAGCTATTTAAATTATGACTAATTACCCTCACCCATTCTTTGCCCGTGAAGGCTGGCCTTTTATTGCGGGATCCTTTGTAATTGCAATCTTAGTAAGTATTTTTACAAACTGGGCTATTTCTATCCTCTTCTGGATTATTGCATTATTTATTTTACAATTCTTTCGTGATCCACCACGAACTATTCCTCAAGATTCAAATGCTATTTTGTCACCTGCTGATGGAAGAATAGTAGCAGTTGAAAATACACATGATCCATATCTTAATCGTAAAGCAATAAAGATCAGTGTATTTATGAATATATTTAATGTCCATTCTAATCGTAGCCCTATAGATGGAAATGTAGAAAACAAATGGTATTTTCCTGGTAAATTTATTAATGCTAGCTTACCCAAAGCTTCCATTGAGAATGAACGTAATGCGCTTTGGATAAAAACCAATGATGATATAGATATAACTTGTGTCCAGATTGCAGGCCTAATTGCAAAACGTATTGTATGCCATACAAATACTGGTGAATATCTTGGGCGAGGACAACGTTTTGGTTTTATCCGTTTTGGATCACGAGTTGATGTTTACCTACCACTTAATACTAAAATAATGGTAAATATTGGAGACAAAGTCCAAGCAACATTAACTATACTAGCAAAAATAACACCTTGAACCCTATATAACCTAATCTTGTAATTTTCATTAATAATAAATATTCTATTTACCATCTTAACGTAACGGTTTACCATCCATTCATATTTTATTGTTATGCAAAAATAATGTACGATCCTAACCAACCTCGTATAATGTTTAAATCAAAACTAAGGCGACGGGGCATCTATTTACTGCCCAATTTATTTACTACAGCAGCATTATTTGCTGGGTTTTATGCTATTGTGCAGGCAATGAATGGAAATTTTGAATATTCTGCAATAGCAATTTTTATTGCTATGGTTTTAGATGGGCTGGATGGGCGTGTAGCAAGACTCACTCATACACAAAGTGAGTTTGGAGCTGAATATGACAGCCTATCAGACATGATTTCATTTGGTGCTGCTCCTGCGCTAGTTATATATGAGTGGGCTTTAAAGGACATGGGGAAATGGGGATGGATAGCAGCTTTCGTTTATTGTACTTGTGCAGCACTACGTCTTGCTCGCTTTAACACAAAAACAGAAGTATTAGATAAGCGATTTTTCCAAGGGTTACCTAGCCCAGCTGCTGCTGCACTAATTGCTGGTTTAGTTTGGGTGATGCTAGATTTTAAAATTACTGGAGAAGATATAAAGTGGTTGGCCTGGATTATCACAGTATTTGCTGGCTTTACTATGGTCAGTAACCTACCTTATTATAGTGGAAAAGAAATAAATTTACGCAAAAGTGTACCATTTATAACAGTGCTTCTATTAGCACTATTCTTTTTTGTACTAATCCCTAGTCAACCACCTGTTGTTCTTTTTTGTTTATTTATGCTGTACGCATTATCTGGTTATTTTACTTGGGCACTACAATGGAAGAAGAAAAAAAAATCACCTAATAATTAAAAATATCTTATCCATTCTTTGTTGCGTAAAAATAAAAAACCGTTTATATTTAAACATATGAAACATATTTATAATCATCCTTATTTTTATCATTCACATAGCTTTATGCTATTGTCAAAATCTCTGCTGCGCCTTGCGCGCTGATTATTACATCTAGTTATAATGTCTTATCTAACAGAATATGCTTTGCAAATTCTGTATTTAAACTCAGATTTTTTCTATATATGATGGAGATAAAGAAAAAATGAAAGAGCATTTAATAGTTTTTGATACAACTCTACGTGATGGCGAACAAAGCCCTGGTGCATCTATGACCCAGGAAGAAAAAATCCGGATTGCACGGCATTTAGAGCGTATGAAAGTTGACATCATCGAGGCTGGGTTTCCAGCTGCCTCTAATGGTGATTTTGAAGCAGTAAAAGCAGTAGCTAAAAATATTAAAGAAAGTACTATATGCGGTTTGGCTCGTGCTACTAAGAATGATATTGATCGTGCTGGAGAAGCACTAAAGGGTGCAAATTCAGCACGTATTCATACTTTTATTGCTACTTCACCAGTACATATGGAAAAAAAACTACGCATGTCTCCTGACCAAGTATTGGAACAAGCCGTTAAAGCCGTAAAATGGGCACGTCAATACACCGATAATGTAGAATTTTCTCCAGAAGATGCAGGTCGCTCAAACCTTGATTTCCTTTGTAGAGTATTAGAAAGAGTTATTAAAGCAGGAGCGAAAACCCTTAATATTCCAGATACTGTTGGCTTTACGATGCCAGAACAATTTGGCCAACTCATACACACTATACGTAAAAAAGTACCTAATTCTGATAAAGCAATATTCTCAGTACACTGCCATAATGATTTAGGTCTAGCAGTCGCTAACTCACTAGCAGCAGTAATAAACGGTGCACGCCAAGTTGAATGTACTATTAATGGTTTAGGAGAACGTGCAGGTAATGCATCTCTTGAGGAAATTGTAATGGCAGTTCGTACTCGCCAAGACCTATTCCTTTGCGATACGACTATAGATGCTACGCACATAGTGCCCACTAGTAAGCTAGTATCTAGTATAACTGGCTTCCCAGTACAGCCTAATAAAGCTATTGTCGGAGCAAATGCATTTGCGCATGAAGCTGGGATCCACCAAGATGGCGTACTGAAACATCGTGAAACATATGAAATTATGCGCGCTGAAGATGTTGGCTGGGGAGCTAATAAATTATCACTTGGGAAACATTCTGGAAGAAATGCACTTCGTAGCCGTTTAACTAAGCTAGGAATCGAATTAGAATCAGAAGAAATATTCAATACCACATTTATTCGTTTCAAAGAATTAGCTGACAAGAAGCATGATATTTTTGATGAGGATTTGCATGCACTAGTTTCTAATGAGGCCACTAATCTACAGGAACATTACAAGCTTCAATCTCTTACAGCCCATAGTGAAACTGGTAAAACACCATATGCGAAGGTGGTAATATCTGAAATGGGTAAAGAATTACAAGCAGAATCTAATGGTAGTGGTCCAGTTGACGCTACTTTCCGTGCAATTGAAAAGATCCTTTCTAGCCATGCAGAATTACAATTATATTCAGTAAACAATATTACTAGCGGCACTGACTCACAAGGAGAGGTAACTGTACGATTACAAAAATCAGGAAGAATTGCTAATGGTAATGGCTCAGATACTGATATTGTAACGGCGTCTGCAAAAGCCTACCTCAGTGCAATTAATAACTTACATATTAAACTAAAGAAATCATAACCTAAATTATAGTGAGTTATCATGATCAACTCTTTATATGAAGAGCTAAAAATCAATCCTTAACTAAACACTAATCTTGATAATCCATTCAAGACCAATAATATAACTATTCTATGGATATAGTTGATTTTATAAAATCAACTATATTTAGTAAGGGAATATCCATATGAATAGAATCACACCTACCTTTATATTCTACATTCCCATTTTTTAAACTACGCTCCCCAATTACAATACGGTGGGGAATTCCAATTAATTCCATATCTGCAAACATAACACCAGGACGTTCATTACGATCATCAAGTAAAACCTCAATACCAATATCAGATAATTTCTTATATAATTTTTCTGATTCAATTCTTATTAATTTATTCTTACTCATTCCAATAGGTAAAACTACAACGTGAAAAGGAGCCATTTGCAATGGAAATATAATGCCACGCTTATCATTATTTTGCTCAATAGCTGCAGCTATGACACGTGATACACCAATACCATAACACCCCATTTCCATTGGAATAGAATGACCAGAGTCATCTAAATAACAAGCTTTCATTTTTTTGGAATATTCAGTCTGTAATTTGAAAATATGCCCAACCTCAATACCTTTACAGATCTCAAGCTTACCTTTACCATCAGGAGATAAATCGCCTGAAACTACATTACGCATATCAAATACATAATCCGGCTCTTTCAAGTCTCGACTAAAATTAACCCCAGTGAAATGATTACCATCTTTATTTGAACCACAGACAAAGTCACTCATTTCTATTACTGAAGTATCTGAAACAATGGTTAAATCAGAACCTACTGGGCCAATATAGCCTGTCTGACAACCCATCTTCTTAAGTATCTCCTCTTCAGTTGCCAGCCGAAAATCTTTCAATAATGATATTTTTCTGACTTTTAATTCATTTAAACAATGATCGCCACGTAATAATAACAAAATCATTTCATGATTCACTATCACAGCAAGAGTCTTAACAGTATTCTGAAGTGGCACATTTAAAAAACTAGCTACCTCTTCACAAGTTCTTCTATTAGGCGTTGCAATTTGCTGTATGTTGCAAGTAGCTTTATTGCGTACTTTTTCTGGTTTTAATGACTTAGCAAACTCCAAGTTAGCTGCATAAGTTGAATTTGGGCAGAAAGCAATACTATCTTCACCAGAATCTGCTAAAACATGAAACTCATGTGAACTTCCACCACCTATTGCTCCAGAATCGGCTTCTACAACACGAAAATTTAACCCCAATCTACTAAATATTTTAGTATATGTATTGTACATAACCTTATATACGTCCTCTAAACCAGACTTATCAATATTAAATGAATATGCATCTTTCATTACAAATTCACGCGCACGCATTACACCAAAACGCGGACGAATCTCATCACGAAATTTAGTTTGAATTTGATATAAAATAAGGGGCATCTGACGATAACTCTTGATTTCATTTCGTACAATGTCAGTAATCACTTCTTCATGTGTTGGACCAAAGCAGAAATCACGCTGATAGCGATCTTTCATTCTCATCATTAGTGATCCAAATTTATCCCAGCGCGCAGTCTCTCTCCATAATTCTGCTGGTTGCATAACAGGCATAAGCAGCTCTATTGCACCAGATTTATTCATTTCCTCACGAATAATAGACTCTACTTTACGTAAAACTCTTAAACCTAATGGCATCCATGTATATAGACCACTTCCAAGCTTTTTAATAAAACCTGCACGCAACATTAAGCTATGACTTACTAATTCAGCTTCAGTAGGAGCCTCTTTATAGGTAGAAATAAAAAATTGTGATACACGCATCACTTAGCTCCATCAAAGCAATTAAATTGAGATAATCCTGACTTAAAAGAATTTAACATATATTGTTTACTCTAAAATCTATATTCATCTAATTATTTATATATAAAATCATATACTTATGCATACTCCATCTTGTTAATTTTAAAAAACATTCCTTTTCATGGCATTAAAATAAAAATATTTTTTCATTTCTCATTGGAAATTAAATATAAAAAACTTACTATTATAAATTTAGCGTTTACTTTCATTCTAGTATAAAGTATGAAAAAATCTGTATCAATCTTATAGGAATGAATAGCACTGATAAATAATATGATCGATCGCAATGGATATCGCTCTAATGTTGGCATCATTCTTTTGAACAAAAAGAATGAGGTATTCTGGGGGAAACGTGTAAAACAAAACTCTTGGCAGTTCCCTCAAGGGGGCATCAACCCTGGGGAGAGCCCAGAACAAGCCATGTATAGGGAATTAACAGAAGAAACGGGACTGCACCCACGTCATATTGAAATTGTAGGGCGTACCCGTGATTGGCTACGCTATGAAGTACCAGATCATTGGATAAAGCGTGAATGGCGAGGAAACTATAAAGGTCAAAAACAAATTTGGTATTTATTGCGGCTAGTAGGGAGAGATTCAGATGTATCACTGCGTGCAAATGTACGCCCTGAATTTGATGCTTGGCGCTGGAATCAATATTGGATTGAGCTTGAATCAGTAGTTGAATTTAAACGTCAAGTATATTATCAGGCACTTACTGAATTGGCACGATTGATTAACCGTGAATCACACGAAATACATAAATATGGAAAATATAATCGCATCTATCTAAAAAATATGAATTTAGACAAAGCAATATCTACTAATAATAAAAACAAATCATGAAATCATAAATAGAGCACTAATTAAAAATTTTTTTAATCTATTTTGTACAACTCTTAATTTAAAATATATTATATTTCCACCAATTTTATAATTGTAGATTTACTAAAAAAAGTAAAGTTAAATCTTAATAATTAAAATAAGGAGACTCCAATGACAGTTAAAGGACAACTCTTACAAGATCCATTTTTAAATGCCCTACGAAAAGAACATATCCCGGTATCAATTTATTTAGTAAACGGAATCAAACTACAAGGTCAAATTGAATCATTTGATCAATATGTAATACTTCTAAAGAATACTGTGACACAAATGGTATATAAGCACGCTATCTCTACTGTTGTCCCAACTAAAACTTTCTCTGCTGAATTTGAGATTCCAAATATGTTTGATTCTGATGCCTGATAATATTCCCAGTAATTCAACTAATTCTGGAAATAGAAAAAATAGTACTATTCTTGTTAGCTTAAATATTGGTGACAATAAATATTCAGAAGACTTAGAAGAATTAAAACAACTAGCAATAAGCGATAAACTTACAATCCTTGCAGAGGTTAAAAGCAAAAACCATAAACCTAACCCTGCAACTTATGCAAGTAAAGGAAAAGTAAATGAGATTGCAGAAACACTAAGGAGAACTGGTGCCCAATTAGTAATATTTAATAATGAACTGTCCCCTACTCAACAACGAAATCTAGGGATGTACCTGAATTGTCGTGTAATAGACCGTACTAGCCTAATTTTAGATATATTTGCTCAACGAGCCAAAAGCCATGAAGGAAAACTTCAAGTTGAATTGGCCCAACTTCAATATTTATCTACTCACTTAGTACGTGGATGGACTCATTTAGAACGACAAAAAGGTGGTATAGGTTTACGTGGGCCAGGGGAAACTCAACTTGAAACAGACCGAAGATTACTAGGAAAAAGAGTTAAATTATTAAAAGAGAAGCTTATAAAGCTACAGTCTAGAAGAAATATTCAAAGACGCACCAGAAAACGAGCCCAAGTCATTTCAGTTTCTATCATTGGTTATACAAATGTAGGTAAATCTACCTTATTTAATTGCCTTACTAGAAAAAAAACATATGCTGCAAACAAACTTTTTGCAACATTAGACGCAACTACTCGTAAACTTTATATTCCAGAGTATGGGCCATTGGTTATCTCTGACACTGTAGGATTTATTCGTGAATTACCACATACACTAATTGCCGCATTTAAGGCAACATTAGAAGAAACTGTACAATCAAATATATTACTTCATGTAGTAGATGCAAGCAGTACTAATCGAGATGAGCAAATTGAAGAAGTAAATAAAGTATTACAGGAAATTGGTGCTGATACAGTTCCACAAATATTAATATTAAATAAAATTGACTTAGCAGATTCATCGATAGGAACGTCTGGGTATCGACGTAACAAGTATGGTAGGATAGAATTAATTCGCTTAAGCGCAAAAACTGGTGAAGGAATTAATTTTATTAAACTAGCACTAACTGAAGCAATTAAACAAGACACACCACAATGGTGTAAAATATTACCTCAAATTAAAACATTAGGTGATAAGCGTACTATAACCAATTAAAGATATAAAATATTGTATGTAATCTATATGGAACTTACTAGGCTACTCATACGTCGAAACTAATTAATACAATAAATTGGAATAAATAACATTATGGGAAATGACCCGCAGTGGGGGAAAAAAAATAATGGATCTGGGCCTCCCGATCTAGATGAAATGCTACGAAACGTTAACAAGAAGCTTAATGATCTTTTTGGCGGACGCACAAAACGTCCTAGTAACGATGAAGGCAAAAATGGAGGTGGTGGCGACAACTTTAAACGGCTTAGTGGTAGTTTAAGTGTTGGCGTTCTCCTTGTTATCCTTCTGTTATTATGGATAGCTAGCGGATTTTACATTGTTAATGAAGGTCAACGAGGCGTAGTTCTACGTTTCGGCCAATATAGTGAAACAACTCCAGCAGGTTTAAGCTGGCATTTACCTTATCCAGCTGAAACGGTTGAATTAGTTAATGTAAGTCAAGTAAGAACAATTGAAATTGGATACCGTAATAATGTATCTAGTAAAGTGCTGAAAGAATCATTAATGTTAACTGATGATGAAAATATAATTGATATCCAATTTGCTGTGCAATATATACTTAAAAGTCCTCAAGAATACCTATTCAATAACCGTAATCCAGATGAGGCTGTACTACAAGCCGCAGAATCATCTATTCGTGAAGTTATTGGAAAAAGTAGCATGGACTATGTTCTATATGAAGGACGTGAAGACGTTGCAGCAAAAGCAACAGCTTTAATGCAAGGACTTCTTGATCACTACAAAATAGGAATTGCTATAAGCAAAGTTACTATGCAAAATGCTCAGCCGCCAGAGCAAGTTCAAGCAGCATTTGATGATGCAGTAAAAGCAGGGCAGGATAAAGAAAGGCAAAAGAATGAAGGGGAAGCCTATGCTAACGATGTTATCCCAAAAGCAAAAGGTAATGCAGCCCGCTTAATGGAAGAATCTGAGGGGTACAAACAACGAGTAATTGAAAATTCTACTGGTGATGCTAACCGATTTGAGCAAATATTAGTTGAATATAATAAAGCACCTAGTGTAACTCGTGATCGCCTTTACCTTGATATGATGCAAGAGGTATTAACAAAATCAAACAAGGTACTAGTAGATTCAAAAAGCAGTAACAATCTAATGTATTTGCCACTCGATAAAATAATAGACAAAAGCTCCACTACATCAAAAACTACTCCAGCAACCCCAGCTGCTACTACAGCAGCTGCCTCTCCTCAACCAGAAGCCCTACCAGAACCTAGGGCTACGCGCACACAGCGTTCTCGTGAAGCATTTCGAATTCGCGAACGGGAGTCAAGATAAATGAAAAGCCAAACATTATTAGCTATTATTGTTGTTTTATTCCTTCTTATAAGTTCTTCACTATATATTGTTGATCAACGTCAAAGGGCAATCGTCTTTCAGCTAGGGGAAGTTGTGTCTGTAAAAACATCCCCAGGATTATATTTCAAAATCCCTATAGTCCAGAATGTACGCTTTTTTGATTCACGTATCTTAACTATGGATTCTGAAGAACCTGAGCGGTTTATCACATCTGAGAAAAAGAATGTATTAGTAGATTTATTTGTTAAGTGGCGTATCGTTGATGTAAAACAATATTACATTAGTGTACAAGGTGATGAAGCATTAGCTAGAGTTCGTCTAGCACAAACTGTAAATTCAAGCTTACGTGATGAGTTTGGTAACCGTACAGTACATGAAGTAGTTTCTGGACAGCGTGATAAAATTATGGAGATAATGCGCCAAAAAGCTGATGTTGATGCCCGTAATATTGGTGTAGAGGTGGTGGATGTTCGCCTAAAAAGAGTTGATTTGCCACAAGAAGTAAGCGAATCAGTCTATAGGAGAATGGAGGCAGAAAGAAAACGTGTGGCTAATGAATTAAGATCAACTGGTTTTGCGGAATCTGAAAAAATTCGCTCTAATGCTGATCGACAGCGAGAAGTAATTATGGCTAAAGCATACCGGGATGCACAAATAATTAAGGGTGAAGGAGATGCTAAAGCCACAAAAATATATGCTGAGGCATTCAAAAAGAACCCAGAATTTTATTCTTTCTATCGCAGCTTGGAAGCTTATAGACAAAGCTTCCAGAACAAGAATGATATAATGGTACTTGAACCCAATACTGAATTTTTTAAATACTTAAAGAACTCAAAGAAGCAATAAAAAACAGATTCTTTAATTTATTAACCATTAATTAAAATTACTGTATTCATTTGTGCCTTTTATTATAGTTACAATTAGCAACGAATTTTTTAAAAGCTTCAATATAAAAATATACTATTGGAGCTATTAGAAATATGTGGGAAACTTTGCTAATTGCATTTGCATTGATGTTAGTATTAGAAGGAATGCTGCCATTTTTATTTCCCAGCATTTGGCGTGACGCTTTCAAAAAACTAACTGAGGCTGCTGATAATCAGGTTCGTTTTATAGGCCTGACTTCTATGCTACTAGGCTTAATAATGCTATACCTTGTTAAATAAACTCATATCTTTTCGTTTCTAAATTAAAAATTTCTAAATAATAAATATGCGTAATTGGGTCCTTCCCGAATACATTGAAGATATCCTGCCTACAGAAGCACAACGTATCGAATCAATGCGAAGACAGATTCTAGATTTGCTAGTAGTGCATGGTTATCAACTAGTAGTGCCTCCAATGCTAGAATTTGTTGAATCTCTTACTTCTGGTAGCGGTAGTGATATGAATTTACGTATGTTCAAAATGGTCGATCAATTGAGTGGAAGAATGATAGGTCTACGTCCAGATATAACTCCACAAACCGCACGTATTGATGCTCACTTATTAAATTGTAATGGTATCACCCGTTTATGCTATGCAGGTAGCGTACTACATACCATACCAACAGGAATAGCCGGTACTCGTGAACCGTTTCAAATCGGTGCTGAACTATATGGACATATTGGATTAGAAAGTGATTTAGAAATTCAACGCCTGATGCTGCAGATTCTAGCAATGTTTAGAATAGATAAAATTCATTTAGATCTTGGTCATGTTGCTGTATTTAGAGGCCTTGTAAGAGCAGCAAAAATCCCAGAAAACTTAGAAATAGATTTATTTAATGCACTCCAAGCAAAGGATATTCCATCTTTAAAGACTCTCTGCTCAGGGTTCAATAAAGGCATTAGAAATAAGGTAGGTCAAGCTTTAATGTTATTACCAAAATTATATGGAGATAAAAAAATATTGACGCAAGCTCGAAATATCCTACCTAATCATCCAGAAATTATAAAAGCGCTAGATGAATTAGAAACAGTAGCAAAAGAATTCAAATCAACAGAATGCTCTTTAGCATTCGATCTATCAGATTTACGGGGCTATCATTACCATACTGGTATAGTATTTTCAGCATATACTAAAAATCACCCTAATGCTATTTCACTAGGTGGGCGTTATGATGAAATTGGGAAAGCATTTGGACGAGCCCGACCAGCTACAGGATTTAGTATTGATTTACGAGAATTATCAAAATTAAATCAACAACCTTATCCATATCCTAAAGGAATTTTAGCTCCATACAGAAAAAATGACAAATTACTTGATAAGAAAATAGCACAGCTACGCAAGCAAGGGAAAATTGTAGTGGTAAAGTTGCCAAGGCAAAGTAAGAATAAAGACACGTATAACTGTGACAAGAAACTAATACTAAAGAATAAAGTATGGAAAATTGCAACTATATAATTGTATAATCCATTTTTTTCATATACTTACTAGCAGAAAAATTTTTCTTAAGAATTATAGTATAGACCCCCTAACCTAATAGAAAAATCTTAATACATAATTATATGACTAAGAACATTGTAGTAGTTGGCACCCAATGGGGCGATGAAGGAAAAGGAAAAATTGTTGACTGGTTAACAGATCATGCACAAGGAGTTGTTCGCTTCCAGGGAGGACACAATGCTGGTCACACGCTAGTAATTGGCAGCAAAAAAACCGTTTTACATCTAATACCATCTGGAATCTTACGTGATAATGTTAACTGCTACATTGGAAATGGCGTTGTAATATCTCTAAAAGCACTATTTGAAGAGGTTGATATGCTAGAACAGGCAGAAGTTAATGTAATGGAAAGACTATATATTAGTAAGGCCTGTCCACTCATTCTACCTAGTCATATTGAACTTGATAAGACTAAAGAGGAAGCTATGGGTACCAATAAAATTGGTACTACTGGAAGAGGAATAGGGCCTGTCTATGAAGATAAAGCTGCAAGAAGAGCATTACGTATACAAGATCTATTTAATCAACATTATTTTGCTACTAAACTTGAGGAAATTTTAGCATATCATAACTTCTTACTAAAAAATTACTTTCACTCACCAACTGTATGCTTACAGAAAACTCTTGATGATATGCTATCTCTAGCAGAACGCATTAAACCGGTAGTAACTGATGTATCACAACGCTTATATAAAGCTAATAAAGAAGGTAATAATCTTTTATTTGAAGGAGCCCAAGGAACCATGCTTGATATAGACCATGGTACCTATCCTTATGTTACTTCAAGTAACTGCATTGCTGGAGCCGCAACAACTGGTAGTGGAGTTGGCCCACAAAAATTACATTATATTTTAGGTATTACTAAAGCCTATACTACAAGAGTTGGTGCCGGACCTTTTCCTACAGAATTAAATGATAATATTGGGAGATACCTTGCAAAATGTGGAAATGAGTTTGGCGCAACAACTGGTCGTCCACGCCGCTGTGGTTGGTTTGATGCTGTAGCAATGAAAAGAGCCATTCAAACAAATGGTATCTCTGGATTATGTATAACAAAACTTGATGTTTTAGATGGAATAAAAACATTAAAGATAGGTATAGGCTATAAATTTAACAAGAAAATAAATAAAGAAATAGAAAAAAACGATGTCTTACCAATAGGTGCATATGAATTAGCTAATTGTGAACCTATATATGAAGAAATGGAAGGATGGAAAGAAAGTACTGTAGGTGTTAAGAGTTTTAATCAGCTACCAGCATTAGCGCAAAATTATCTTAAACGTATCGAGTCAATATGTGAAGTCTCAGTAGATATGGTATCAACCGGGCCAGGCAGAGAAGAAACTATTGTATTACGACATCCATTCGACTAATTCTCTTTCAGTAAGAATATACTATTTAAATAATAACGTTCATCTAATTTACTTTGATTCCATACTGAGAGCGGTAATTTTCTACAGCTTTCAAATTAAATGCTAAATTATCTTTAATCCGCATATAATTTATTAAATCATCTAAATTAATAATACTAATAACTGGAATATTATATATATTTTGAATTTCTTGAATTGCTGATAGGCCATTTTCTCCCCGTTCCATTCGATCAAGCGAAACTACCACACCACAAGGTCTGGCACTAGCCATACTAATAAGATCTACAGACTCTCGTATTGAAGTTCCTGCCGAAATTACATCATCAATTATTAAAATATCACCAGAAAGAGGTGCTCCTATTAAACTACCCTTCTCACCATGATCTTTTACTTCTTTCCTATTAAAACAAAATGGATAGTTATTCCCAATTTCAGAAAGACTAATAGAAATAGCACTAACTAAAGGAATACCTTTATATGCGGGACCAAAAAGCATATCAAAAGGAAGCTGTGCGTCAAGAATGGCTTTCGCGTAAAATTGTCCAATCTTATGCAGAGAATCACCATCATTAAATAAACCTGCATTAAAGAAATAAGGAGATAATCTACCCGCTTTGGTCTTGAATTCACCAAAACGCAAGATATCTTTACTAATTGCAAACTTGATAAATTCTTGCTTAAAATCATTCATAATAATTATTAAAAAAGGAAATATGCGAATTATAACGCTTAACCTAAATGGTGTACGTTCTGCTGCAAAGAAAGGTTTCTTTCTCTGGCTACAAAAACAGGGAGCTGACATTATCTGCGTACAGGAACTGAAAGCTCAAATTCCTGACCTTAACAAAGAGATACTTTCACCTAATAACTATTATGGGTATTTCCATAGTGCAAAAAGAAAAGGATATAGTGGAGTAGGTATATACTCCAAATATAAGCCCAATAAAATTATTAAGAACATAGGCATAAGTAAGATTGATAATGAGGGGCGATATTTGTATGCTGATTTTAATAATCTTATCGTAATCTCTATCTATTTCCCTTCTGGGTCTAGCGGAGAGCATCGTCAAAAAGAAAAATTTTTTTTTCTAAATAAAATTTTTCCCTTATTTAAAAAATTTGCTAAGAGTAATAAAGAAATTATTATTTGTGGCGACTGGAACATTGCTCACAAAGAAATAGATCTAAGAAACTGGAGATCTAATCAAAAAAATTCAGGATTTTTACCAGAAGAACGTGCATGGCTAACAACAATACTAAATAAATTAAAATTTGTAGATGTATTTAGGGAAACTAATAAAGAACCAGACCAGTATACATTTTGGTCAAACCGTGGAAAAGCATGGGATAAGAATGTAGGTTGGCGTATTGACTATCAAATAAGCACACCTAATATTGCAAATAAAGCAATAAAGGCTTCAATTTACAAGTCAGAAAGATTCTCTGATCATGCTCCTCTTATTATTGATTACGACTATAAATTATGATTCCTACTTTCCTTATAGAATGGCTACACGCATGCCGTATTTATGGTCATCCAAGAGTGCTGGGAATGATTACACTTGGATTTTCAGCTGGACTCCCACTACTTTTAATATTGGGAACTCTCTCATACTGGTTAAGAGAATCAGGAATTGACAGGTCAACTATAGGACATTTTAGCTGGATTGGTCTGGCATATGGATTTAAATGGCTATGGTCCCCTCTAGTTGATCGCTTATCATTACCATTACTAACTAAATTGCTAGGTAGAAGGCGTGCGTGGATGCTGCTGTCACAAATAACCATTACAATCGCATTAATTGGAATGGCCAATACAGACCCAGCTTACGACCTCATGCAAATGGTATTTTTTGCTTTAGCTGTGGCTTTTGCATCTGCAACACAGGATATTGTACTTGATGCTTATAGAATTGAAGCTGTCGAACCAAGACTACAAGGAGCAATGGCCGCAACCTACCAAGCTGGCTACCGTATAGCTATGATACTAGCATCTGCCGGAGTTCTATGGATAGCAGCAGCGTTTGATTCATCAGAAACTACTTATGACTATTCGCCCTGGTGTATTGCTTATTTATTCATGGCTGCATGCATGACAGTAGGTATAGTTACTACTCTCCTTATACGTGAACCAGAAGTACCTATCAATCGACTCATTTCCGAGAATGAAATTCATGCTAAAAAAATAATTACAAAATGGAACTTAAATAAACAAATAACGCAAATATTATCCTGGTTATATGGCGCAATAATAGCACCATTTCGTGACTTTATTGTTAGGCATGGCCAGCGTGCATTATTAATCCTTTCATTAATAGCTATTTACCGTATCTCAGATGTAGTTATGGGAATTATGAGCAATCCTTTTTATGTAGATATGGGCTACACAAAAAATGAAGTAGCTACTATAGCTAAAGTGTATGGTGTCATTATGACTATCGTTGGTGCAGCTATTGGCGGGATCCTAACAGCAAAGATAGGAATTATGCGTACATTGTTCCTAGGAGCGGTGCTATCTTCAGCAACTAATTTATTATTTGCTTGGTTAACTGGAAGAGGACATGATGTAACAGGATTAATATTTACCATCTCTGCAGACAACTTTTCAGCTGGAATTGCTACTGCTGCCTTTATTGCCTACCTTTCTGGGCTTACTAATTCAGCATATTCTGCAACACAATATGCACTATTTAGCTCAGTCATGCTGATACTACCAAAATTTATAGCTGGATTTAGTGGTAACTTTGTTGAGAATTATGGCTATACAAATTTTTTTATTAGTACTGCATTAATCGGTTTACCAGTATTGGTATTAGTATGGATTGCAGGAAAAGATAAATTTAATCCTCCAGAAAGAAATCCGGAATAATTATTTCTGCTTTTCAAATCTATAAAATGCAAGTGTCCCAAATAAATTAGGCATAAAAGAGACCTGGTGCCCCCCATTCATTATTCTACGCTCAAGAATATTTGCACCATGCTGGCAACAAAAGTCCTCAAAATCTTTAAGTGTACATAAATGAATATTTGGCGTATCAAACCACTGATATGGAAGCGCCTTTGATATAGGCATAGAGCCTGATAATATTTGCAAACGATTTTTCCAATAGCCAAAATTAGGAAATGACACAATACCTTCCTGACTTACTCGCATCATTTCTTTTATTAGATTCTCTGTATGCCTCATAGCTTGCAATGTTTGTGACAAAATAACGTAATCAAAGGCACCTGAACCAAAACTTAACAGCCCTGATTCTAAATCACTCTGGATCACATTAATTCCATTGTTAAAGCATGCCTGCACATTCTCATCATTAATTTCTACACCATAGCCATGAATTCCTTTAGTGTCTCTCAAATAACGTAATAAAGATCCATCACCACAACCTAAATCAAGTACCTTTGCGCCAGTAGTCACAAGATTGGCTATAGCAGCAAAATCGGGTCTAAATATAACAGATGAAGAGGCTTTATTTGTCATAATTTCTGCAACTATAAAATATACTATTTTTTAGTAACGAGTAAAACTAATCATTATATTGCTTAAATATCATACTTATTTATAAATACATATTTATTGCATTAATTACTAAAAATTAGAATCCATATTCTAAACAATGATATTTTTCATATAAGATCTAACTAATTCATGATAATACTCATCGTCCATTAAAAAAGAATCATGTCCATAACTAGAAGTTATTTCAGCATAACTAACATTTAATTCATTATCCAATAAAGCCTTGACAATTGCATGTGATCGCTCTGGGGAAAATCGCCAATCTGTTGTAAAAGATAAAACTAAAAAATTAGATCTAGCAACACTGAAGGCTTCTCTAAGATTCCCATTAAAATCATGTGCAGGATCAAAATAATCTAAAGCCTTAGTCATTAATAAATATGTATTTGCATCAAACTGATCGGAAAATTTATCACCCTGATAACGCAAGTATGATTCAATCTCAAACTCTACATCAAAACCAAATCCAAGAGGTCCATTACGCAACTCTCGTCCAAATTTCTCGGCCATAGAATGATCTGATAAATATGTTATGTGTCCTAACATTCTTGCAAGCCGCAATCCACGACGAGGCACTGTATTATGGGAATAATAATCGCCACCATAAAAATCTGGATCTGTAATTATTGCTTGGCGGGCCACATCATTGAATGCAATATTCTGTGCAGTTAATTTAGCAGCAGAAGCAATAATCAGCGCATGCCGAACTCTCTCAGGAAAATCAAGTGTCCATTGTAAAGCTTGCATTCCACCCAAACTGCCTCCAGCAATAGCTGCAAACTCTTGAATCCCTAAATAATCCGCAAGTTGAGCCTGAGTAGCAACCCAATCTTGTACTGTAACCATTGGAAAATCAGCCCCATAAAGTTTTCCCGTCTCTTTATTAATACTTGCTGGACCAGTAGAGCCATGACAGCCCCCAAGATTATTTACACCTATCACAAAAAATTTTTTTGTATCAATAGCCTTACCAGGGCCAATCATATTATTCCACCATCCAATACTTTTAGAATCATCATCATAACAACCAGCCGCATGATGATTACTAGCAAGAGCGTGACAAATTAATACAGCATTAGACTTGTCTTTATTAAGCTCGCCGTAAGTTTCATATACTAATTCGTAGCCATCAAGGATGGCACCACTTTTTAAGTGTAATTTATTGTCGAATTTAACTGTCTCTGAAGTGACAATTCCAATTGAAGTTTGATTTTGCATTAAATCTTTATAAGAACAAGCCAAGTTAAATAACAAAAATTATAATCATCTAAATTCCCTATATCTCATATCAAATTTAGTTCCAACAAGATATATTCTATTTATTATGCAAATAAATAGAATATAGTCAAATTAGCTAGTTATTAAGTTTCATCAATAATGCACGAATATTTTTTGGGCTATCAGATTTAAGTATTTCATCCGCTATATGGCTAATATCTGGCAAATAGCTTCTTAATACTTGATTTTTTACTGTTAATAACTGAGCTGGGAACATAGAGAATTGGCGTAACCCGAAACCCAATAATAATCGTGTACATGAAATATCTCCAGCCATTTCCCCACAAACCTCTACAGGAATTTCAGCATGATTTGCACTACGTATAATATGCGCTATTAACCTTAATACTGCTGGATGTAGAGGGTCGTACAAATGCGCCACAGCATCATCTGTTCGATCTATAGCCAGAGTATATTGAATTAAATCATTGGTTCCAATAGACAAAAAATCCAATTGCTTCATAAAGATATCTAGACTTAAAGCCGCTGCAGGAACTTCAATCATTCCACCAATCTTTATATCACTATCAAATGGAATTCCCTCATCCTGAAGACTTTGTTTAGCACGATCAACCAATCTCAATGTTTGGTTTATCTCAGGAACACTAGAAAGCATTGGTATTAATATACGTATATTGCCATAAAACGAAGCTCGTAAAATTGATCGGAGTTGCGTATGAAACATTTTTGGTTCTGCCAAACTTAAGCGAATAGCACGTAACCCAAGCGCTGGATTGGCCGCAACACGTTTATTACTATCAAGGTTCTTATCAGCACCTAAATCAAATGTACGAATTGTTACCGGTAAACCAGACATTCTCTTTACAACAGTGCAATAAGCTTTAAACTGCTCTTCTTCACTAGGTAAATCATCTCGATTAAGAAAAAGGAATTCGCTCCGAAACAAACCGATTCCAGTGGCTCCATTATCTTTTACTTGTTCAATATCCTGGGGCAGCTCAATATTAGCGTGCAAACCTACTGTTACTCCATCTAATGTTCTAGCAACAGTAGTTCTTATGCGCTTTAATTTCTTTTTCTCAATTTCTAATTGATTCTGACGAGATCGGTATTCAGCAAAAATCTGTTTATCTGGATTAACAATTACGACACCCTGATCTCCATCAACAATCAGAATATCATTGTTATGGATCAATTGGCGTGCATTATGCAATGCTACGATTGATGGAATATTTAAGCTCTGTGCAACTATAGCTGTGTGAGATGTTGAGCCGCCCAAGTCTGTAATAAAGGCAGTAAATCTATGCTTCTTATACTGAAGAACGTCAGCTGGACTTAAATCATGAGCAACCAGAATACTATCACCAGTACGAGTTATAGGAGGTGGAATATAACCTGGATGACCTAATAATGCCTTTAATACTCTCTCAGTCACTTGAATAACATCAGCTTTACGTTCCCTCAAATAAGCATCTTCAATCTCTTCAAACTGCACAAGCAATACATCTGTCTGTTGAGTAATAGCCCACTCAGCATTACATAAATTTTGAGAAATATATGTTTTAGCTGCGGATAAAAGATTTGGATCATCAAGAATCATGCAGTGTAAATCAAGGAATGCACCAAATTCAGCTGATGCAGGGCCACCAATAACAGATGCATATAATAATTTCAATTCCTTACGTACAGTTTCAAATGCAGCATCAAGACGGGATATCTCGTTATTAATTTTATTTTTTGGTAGTATGTGATGTGCAACCTCCATAGCAACATGCGATGCAAGATAGGCATGCCCTATAGCAATACCTCTCGAAACACCTGCACCATGAAGCACAAAACTCATTCATCTTCTCCAAAATAATTTTCAATCAAATTAATAATTGCTAGCATTGCCTCAGATTCATCTGGTCCAATAGTTTCAATCATTATTTTCGAGCCTTTATTTGCAGCCAACATCATTACGCCCATGATACTTTTTGCATTAACTCTATTCTTATTTCTAGACAACCATACTTCACTTTGGAATTCACTAGCTAACTGAGTAATCTTTGCAGATGCACGTGCATGAAGGCCTAATTTGTTAATAATCTCAATTTCTTTTTGCATTACTAGACCTGGCATAAATATGCATTACACCTTCCTTACCACCAGAAAGTGCTTTCTCTACTAACAATCCAAGTGACTCATTGCGGTAAGTTAGTGCCCGTACCAACATTGATAAATTTACTCCTGATAAACACTCTACCTTACCCGGGTCAACTAATTCATTCGCTATATTACATGGAGTAGCGCCACAAATATCACTTAAAATCAATACTCCATCACCAGAATCAATCTCCTTTAATAACTCTAATGCTTTAGGAAGAATAGTATCTGGATCATCATGTATAGTAATACCAAGACCCACTAATTGATCTAGCTTCTTTCCTATAATATGATGAGCGCAATGTATTAAACTATTTCCTAAATTTCCATGAGAAATAATTAGAATTCCGACCATTCCTTGTCCCTAGGAATAAATAATAAATTTCAAAATACTATAATGCATCATTACTAATCTTCCATGAATATATTAGGCACCCATTCTAAATACTTAAATAAAAAATCCAATCGTTCAATAACTATATAAATTGGCTACTTAAAAAGAATAAGATATTTAGGGTAATTCTAATCATATACCAATTGAGTCACCAAATAATTTATACTAAGATAACAATCTAATCTTTTACCCAATATTCTGTATTCTTTTTTCAATTGCATCTATCATCAATCCAGCAACATTTAAATCTGTTAATTTTGAAATTTCTTGCATGCAAGTAGGACTAGTGACGTTAATTTCAGTTAAATATTCACCTATTACATCTAACCCTACCAACATTAACCCCTGATCATGTAAATATGGACCCAATGTTTCAGCAATTGCACGATCACGACTAGTCAAGGGCTGAACAATACCAGAACCACCAACTGCTAAATTAGCACGAGACTCTCCTGCTCCTGGTACTCGTGCCAATGCATATGGTATTGCCCTACCATCTATTAACAAAATACGCTTATCCCCTTGTGAAATTTCAGGTATATAGCGCTGTGCCATTATTGTTTTAGTCCCATAATTTGTAAGAGCCTCAATAATGACACTAATATTTGGGTCTATACCATTAACATGGAATATACCTGCACCACCCATACCATCTAGTGGCTTTAAAATAATATCACTATATTCATCTAAGAATTGCCTTATTAAAGACTGCTTCCTTGTAACAAGAGTGGGTGCAATAAACTGTGTAAATTTTGCAATTGAAAGTTTCTCATTATGATTACGTATGCCCTGCGGACTATTAATAATACAAACGCCCTGCATCTCTGCCAATTCCAACAAATATGTACTATATATATATTCCACATTAACTGGTGGGTCTTTACGCATTAACACAGCATCATATTCTTGTAGCGGAACCTCACCTATCTCCACAATTTTATACCAACTACTACCAATATCTGTATGCCCAGTTAATTCAATAGAATATGAAATTCCAAAAGTTTTACCATTCTTCCATAATAAACCATCCTGCTTAATAACAAATAACTCATAGCCACGAGATGCTGCTTCAACCATCATGGCAAAACTTGAATCCTTGTCAATTTTAATTAAATGCAATTCATCAAGAATAAATGCAAGTTTCATCATTGATTTTGGTGTTATTTTATATGAAATTAACAGAAGAATCTTTGCTTTCCTCTAGCTCTAATGCTGCAGCCAAAAGAGCTAGTCTTGCAACAACACTATATGCATAGAACCGATTTGGAACATCATCCTTCCTAATATTTTTATCTGGCAATAAATAAGTTGGCTCAAAAGATAGTGGCACAAAATGCATACCAGGAGAATTTAAATTCTCATCTTTACCACGTCCAGTATGTACTCGATAAAACCCACCTACAACATAACGGTCAATCATATATATAACAGGCTCTGCAACGGCTGAATTAATACTTTCAAAGGTATATACTCCTTCTTGCACTAATACCTTAGTCACTGGTTGACCTTCTTTTGAAATTGACATTTTATTTCGTTGCCTCCGGTTCAGCTTTCTTATATCTTCACTATTCTTAACAGTCATAACTCCCATTCCATATGTGCCTGAATCAGCTTTAACAATTACAAAAGGATCCTCCTCAACACCATATTTCTTATATTTCTGTTTAATATCACATAAAATCTTATCTACATTTTTTACTACACAGTCCTCGCCCTTTTTTTCACTAAAATTAATCTTTCCACAAGATGCAAAATAAGGATTAATTAACCATGAATCAATACCAATTAAATTAGCAAATTCTTTTGCTACAAAATTATATGCTGTAAAAAAAGTTGATTTTCTTCTTGTTGCCCAACCTGCATGAATAGGCGGGATAACCGTTTGCTCCAAATTCTGCAGAATATCTGGCGCACCAGTAGATAGGTCATTATTAAGCAACACGGCACACGGATCAAAATTATCTAGAACAATACGGTTTCCTTTTCGGAGAATTGGCTCTAACATGAGACTTTCACCATTGGGAAGATCTATAGTTGAAGCTTTAGAAATTTCTGGTAATAAAGTACCAACACGAACATTCATTCCTGTATTTCGCAAAATAGTCTGTAATACAGCTATATTTTGTAAATAAAAAATATTACGTGTATGGTTCTCTGGTATCAATAATAAGCTATGAGTATCAGGACATATTTTTTCTATAGCTGTCATCATTGCCTGTACACATAGCGACATAAAGTCTAAATTGAGATTATTGAACCCTCCAGGAAATAGGTTGGTATCTACCGGAGCTAATTTGAAGCCGCTATTACGCAAATCAACAGAACAATAAAATGGTACTACGTGCTCTTGTAATTTGCTACGTAACCAAAATTCAATTGTTGGCATAGAGTCAAGAATACGCCTCTCAAGATCAAGGATTGCACCGCTTAATGCAGTAGTAAGGTGTGGAACAGACATGAAAATAAATATAATACATAATAAAAATTATATTTTACACCACATAATATTAGATACTGTGGTTACTTGGCACAGTATTTCTATAGAGTCTTTGACTTAAACTAATAGCAACGAGGAATAATACCTCTGCTATAAAATTTTATTTATGTATAACACACTACAATTTGTTCTTATTTTACTTGCTAGTGCTGTATTGGCTGTAGTTGTATTTCGTCTTCTACGCCTACCACCTATGCTTGGTTATTTACTTTCTGGGGTGATTATTGGCCCGCATGCACTAGGTTTAATACCTGACGTGACAGAAACTCATCATTTAGCTGAATTTGGTGTTGTATTTTTAATGTTTAGTATTGGCTTGGAGTTTAGTTTGCCTAAGCTAATTACTATGAAGAATATCGTATTTGGTTTTGGTACAGCCCAAGTCTGTTCAAGCATGATCATAGTTATGATTATAACCTGGGTAATAGGGATTGACTGGCGTATAGGACTTGTATTGAGTACGGTTCTAGCTATGTCTTCTACAGCAATAGTAAGCAAAATGCTTTCGGAAAAATTAGAACTTAATTCTGATCATGGCAGACAAATTATTGGTACTCTATTATTCCAAGATTTAGCAGTCGTCCTATTTCTTATTGTAATTCCAGCTCTTGTAGATACTGTAAATAGCAGTAACGTGGACCTTGGAATTACTATTCTCATTGCCCTTCTTAAAGCTGGTGCAGTATTGGGTTTAATCTTATTCTTTGGCCAAAGAATGATGCGTCCTTGGTTTAATCTCGTGGCCCGACAAAAATCCTCTGAATTATTTGTATTAAATGTGTTGTTTATAACCTTAGGATTAGCCTGGCTTACTGGTATCGCTGGTTTATCATTAGCATTAGGTGCTTTCCTTGCAGGAATGTTGATTTCTGAAACTGAATATCGCCACCAAGTGGAAGATGATATTAAGCCATTTCGAGATATATTATTAGGCCTATTCTTCGTAACAATAGGAATGCTTCTTGATATAGAATCCGTTGCACATAATTTTCTATGGGTATTATTACTACTTATAACATTAATTATAATAAAAGCTTCACTAATTTCTGGACTTGCATACTTATACAAATCTAATTCTGGAGTTGCAATACGAACTGGTTTAGGCCTTGCCCAGGGTGGAGAATTTAGCTTTGTTTTACTGGCTGAAGCTAATTCACTAAACATAGTTGATAACACAACCATGCAACCAGTACTAGCAGCAATAGTTTTATCTATGTTAATAGCACCCTTTATCATTGAGTATAGCGAAAATATGGCTAAGCGCTTCTCAACTACTGAATGGATGAATCGTGCCATGCAGCTTACTAATATAGCCGCGCAAACTATTACTGAAGAACAACATGTTATTCTCTGCGGTTATGGTCGTAGTGGGCAAAATCTTTCACGTTTACTTGAAAAAGAATCAATCACTTTTATTGCTTTAGATCTTGATCCAGTACGTATTCGAGCTGCAGCTGCAGCTGGAGAATCAGTGGTTTATGGAGATGCAGCGAGATATGAAGTACTTATTGCAGCTGGATTAAAGCGTGCCAAACTAATTGTAATAAGCTATACAGATACCATATCAACCCTTAAAGTTTTAAGGCAGGTCCAAGCGATACGTCCAGAATTACCTGTTGTTGTACGAACTTTAGATGATTCAGATATCGACGTATTAAAAGAGGCCGGTGCAGCAGAAGTGGTTTCAGAGATTATGGAAGGCAGTATTATGCTAGCTTCCCATGCATTTATGCACCTAGGTATACCATTAAATCGTGTACTAAATCGCATGCAAGAAACAAGAGAAAAGCGTTATAACTTATTTCGTGGTTTTTATCACGGAATTTCTGATGAAATAAAAGATTCTAGCGAAAAAATGCAGCTACGCTTACTCAATGTAATGATTACAGATGGATCAGCAGCTGTAGGGAAAAAATTAGGAAAATTAAATTTAGAAATTTTATTAGTAGAGGTTCCCGCTATAAGAAGAAGAAATGTACGCGAATTATTACCAGATCAAGAAACTATACTAGAATCTGGAGATATATTAGTACTACGTGGAACGAAAGAAAGCCTTGCTGCAGCTGAAATAAAATTATTACAAGGATAAGCTCATTTTCTTTCTGCCCGTAATTATAATAAAAACCAAATTAATTAGACCCCGACAAAAAATACATTACCAGAGTAAAAATATTAATTTATATTCTGGTATACAATAGTAAAAAACTATATACCTTAATACTAAAAATTCAAAGCTACTATTATCACGGCATACATGCCTTGTTTTAATCGCTATCGCTAGAGTATAATTATTCATGAGTCATCTGTATGAAAATCAGAAAATACCTGATGACACAAACATAATATGAAGTAATATACCTTGAAGTCACATAGGGAGAGATCAATCCCAATTTGATCTATAAGGACTAGTTGCTACATAACCCATTCTGATGAATGCCAAAATAAATCGGCTACTGAAGATATAAACGGGATAAACTACCGTAATCTCTCAGGTAAAAATAGCAGAGGGGTGAAGTCATATAAGTTTGACTTCACCTTTTTTTTTTAAAAAAAATTTGTAATGAAAACAACATCACTAAATCAAGTCCACCAGGACATGAATGCAAAAATGGTAGATTTTGGTGGTTGGAGCATGCCCCTACATTACGGGTCCCAGCTTAACGAGCACCATAATATAAGAAAAAACGCAGGTATGTTTGATGTATCACATATGCTTGCTATTGATATTAGAGGCAAAAATGCACGTAATTTTCTACGCCAATTAGTTGCCAATAATGTTGATAAACTAACTATTCCAGGCAAAGCACTATATACCTGCATGCTAAATATAGAAGGTGGAATAATAGATGACCTTATTGTTTATTTCCTTTCTGAATCATGGTTCCGAATAGTTGTAAATGCAGGAACTGCTGAAAAAGATATATCTTGGATACAGACTCAACGCAAGAAACTTAATCCTGAATTAACAATCACCTCACGTAGGGACCTTGCTATGATTGCAATACAAGGTCCAAATTCCCGTACAAAAGTATGGCAAGCTATTTCAGGATCAAAGGCTGCCACTGAAACTCTAAAAGTATTTCATTCTATTATATATGATCAATATTTCATTGCACGTACTGGATATACTGGTGAAGATGGGTTTGAGATTATGCTACCAGAGAATAATGCTAAGAATTTATGGGAGGCTCTACACAAAGCAGGTGTTTCTCCTGCCGGTCTTGGTGCACGTGATACCTTACGACTTGAAGCTGGCATGAATCTTTATGGACAAGATATGGATGAAACTACTAGCCCATTAGAATCAGGCTTAACTTGGACTGTTGATTTAAAAAGTGATCGTGATTTTATTGGTAAAAAAGCGCTTATAGAAACAAAAATCAAATATCAATTATTTGGCCTATTATTATTAGATCGTGGTGTATTACGAGAGCATCAAGAGGTTGAAATTCAACAAGGTCAAGAAAAAAATACAGGAGAAATTACTAGTGGTGGGTTTTCACCTACTTTAAATTCATCTATTGCACTTGCAAGATTACCAATACCATTATCTATAGGTGAAGAAGTTCGGGTGCTAGTCCGAGATAAAAGACTACGAGCAAAAATAGTAAAATACCCATTTGTACGTAATGGGAAAAGCCTAATTTAAGATAACCTATAAAATAACATTATTTCATATTGGAGCATTAACATGAATATTCCAACCCATCTAAAATATACAAAATCTCATGAATGGATAAGAATTGAAGAAGACGGCACTGCTACAACTGGAATTACAGCTCACGCCCAAGAGTTACTTGGCGATATGGTGTTTGTAGAAATACCACAAGTAGGGCGCCACCTTACACAGAAAGAAGAATGTGCTGTTGTTGAATCAGTAAAAGCAGCAGCTGACGTATATGCCCCAATCTCAGGGGAAGTAATTATAATCAATCCTGAGTTAGAATCAGCACCAGAAAAAATAAATGAAGACGCTTATTCTGCATGGTTATATAAAATAAAACCATCTAATATAGAAGAATTAAATAGTCTACTTAATTCAAGTGAATATCAAAAAACTATAGAAAATGAAGACCATTGAAGAAATACTAGAAAAAATCAATACTAACAAAATAGATCACCTATATATTATATTTCAGTAGCTATAATTAAATATTTATCAAATAAGATTTATTGAATCAGAATATGCCATATATCCCACATACAAAAGAAGATATAACCGAGATGCTTGCTAGCATAGGAGCAAGCTCAATTGAAGAACTATTTGATGAAATTCCACCTGAATTAAAGAATGGAAAATTAAAAGAAATCCCACCGGGAATGAATGAAATGGCAATCTCTAGGCTAATGTTAGAAAGAGCGGAAACAGATGGCCATTATCTTAATTTTATTGGTGCAGGTGCATATGAGCACCACATTCCAGCAGCTGTGTGGCAGATTGCAACTCGAGGTGAATTTTATTCCTCTTATACCCCATATCAAGCAGAAGCTAGCCAAGGGACACTCCAACTGCTTTACGAATACCAAACTATGATGGCTTCACTTACTGGTATGGATGTATCAAATGCAAGCATGTACGATGGCGCAACTGCACTAGCTGAGGCTGTATTAATGGCTGTACGTTCTCATAGAAGTTCACGCAAAGTATTAATACCATCTACAATTCATCCCGTTTATCGTAAGGTAGTAAATACTATTGTAAAAAATCAAAATATTGAAATTATAGAAATTTCTTACTGTAAAAAATGTGGACATGTTCTTCCAGAGAATTTGGACCATTTCGTTGGGCACGACATTGCAGCACTAATTATTCCACAGCCAAATTTCTTTGGTGTTCTAGAAGAAGTTGACGCACTAACCAACTGGGCGCATAAAAATAATGCATTAGCTATTGGTGTAGTTAACCCATTGGCTTTAGCAATGCTCGTACCTCCTGGAGAATGGGGCAATAATGGTGCAGATATAGCAGTAGGTGAGGGCCAACCATTGGGAATTCCACTCTCTAGCGGCGGTCCTTATTTTGGCTTTATGGCCTGTAAAAAGAAATTGGTTAGGCAAATGCCTGGGCGCATCATTGGTCGTACGACAGATTTAAATGGCAAATCTGGCTTTGTATTAACACTTCAAGCACGAGAGCAACATATACGAAGATCTAAAGCAACCTCTAATATCTGTACTAATCAGGGACTAATGGTTACAGCTGCAACTATTTACATGGCTTTAGTAGGACCAAAAGGATTACAACAAATTGCTGAAAAATCCCATTCAAATACAATGGATCTCGTGAAGCAACTAGAATCTATAAATGGGGTACACAGAACCTTTAGCGGATCTTTGTTCTATGAGGCAGCAATAACACTACCAATATCAGCTGAATATGTATTAAAGAAACTTAAATCAAAAAAGATTTTAGCAGGGATAAACCTAAAAGAATATTATTCAGATCTAGAGAATACTATTTTAGTTTGTGCAACTGAAACAAAATTACCAGATGACCTAACTAAATTTACAAATTACCTAAGCCATATATTATCTAATTACAACACGCCAGATATTAAATCAACGTAAACTTTATTGATTCTTTATAATTCTCACTTAAGGAGAAAATTATGGTTACATTCGCAGGCAATAACGTAAAAATAGAAGGAAATTTTCCACAAATAGGAACTAAAGCACCAGATCTTTTATTAACAGGAAAAGATCTAAATGACGTATCACTTAAAGACTTTCCTAGTAAAAAGAAAGTGCTTAATATAGTACCTAGTCTAGACACACCAGTTTGTGCAATTTCTACCCGAAAGTTTAATGAAGAAGCTAGTAATTTAACCGATACTGTCGTACTAATAATTTCAGCTGACCTGCCTTTCGCAATGAGTCGTTTCTGTACAACTGAGAGCCTAGATAAAGTAGTAGTATTGTCTACCATGCGAAACCAGAGCTTTAAAAACAAATATGGTGTCGCAATTAGTGATGGGCCCTTAGCTGGTCTTACTGCACGTGCAGTTATCGTATTAGATGAATCTGATAATGTTATTTATGCTGAATTAGTACCAGAAATAAAAAATGAACCAAACTATGATGCAGCCTTAGCTGCTTTAAAATAATATAACAAATTTAACCATGCTGATATTTGAACATTCCCGTTCCGGAAGATACAACCACTCTCAATCGCCAATTTCTGAGGGAGAAAAAACTATACATATCCCACAAGATCGCCTGCGTAAAAATCCTCCAATGCTGCCAGAAGTTTCTGAGATGGATGCTATACGACACTACACTAGACTATCACAAAAGAATTTTTCTATAGATACAGAATTTTACCCACTGGGTTCTTGCACAATGAAATATAATCCGCGGGCATGTAATTCATTAGCTATGCTCCCTCAATTTCTTGCAAGACATCCACTTGCACCAGAAGATACTGGGCAAGGGTATCTTGAATGTATGTACGAATTACAGGAAATTCTAAAAGATGTGTCCGGTATGCAAAGTGTTAGTCTTACTCCAATGGCAGGCGCACAAGGTGAACTTATTGGTGTGGCAATGATACGTGCCTATCATGAATCTCGTGGAGATAATGCACGTACTGAAATTATCATACCTGATGCAGCTCATGGGACCAATCCAGCAACTGCAGTAATGTGCGGCTATAAGGTAGTAGAAATTTCTACTGATAAAGAGGGTGATGTTGACATGGCTGCCTTAAAAACAGCAATAGGCCCTCAGACAGCTGGATTAATGCTAACCAACCCTTCAACGCTTGGTGTTTTTGAGAAAAACATCGTAGAAATGAGTAGAATGGTCCATGAAGCAGGAGGCTTATTATATTATGATGGAGCAAACCTAAATGCAATATTAGGTAAAGTAAAACCTGGTGATATGGGATTTGATGTAATTCATATGAATCTACACAAAACATTCTCTACTCCTCATGGTGGAGGTGGCCCAGGATCTGCTCCAGTAGGAGTTGCAAAAAGACTTCTACCATTCATCCCTGTTCCAATAGTAACTAAGGATAATGGGATATATCGCTGGCTAACTGAGAAAGAGATACCTCAGTCCATTGGACGATTCTCAGCCCATATGGGAAATTCTGGAGTACTATTAAGAGCATATATTTATGCTCGATTACTGGGTGCAGAAGGAATGCACCGTGTAGCTGATTTTGCTACCCTTAATGCAAATTATTTAATGAAAGAATTAAGTAAGGTAGGATTTGAAATAGCTTATCCTAACCGTCGAGCTAGCCATGAATTTATTATCACTTTAAAAAAACTAAAAGAAAGAACTGGTGTGACAGCAATGGATGTCGCTAAAAGATTAATTGATAAAGGATTCCATGCTCCTACCACCTATTTCCCACTCCTTGTGCCCGAATGTTTATTAATTGAACCAGCTGAGACTGAATCTAAAGAAACCTTAGATTTCTTTGTTTTATCTATGAAAGAAATTTTAGATGAAGCTTACTCAAACCCAGACATATTAAAAGGCGCACCTCATACTACTAGCTTACAAAGACTAGATGATGTTAAAGCTGCACGAGAATTAGATTTGACCTGGAAATAATAAACATTATTAATAATTCTTCTAAACATATTTAAATTTAAATAAGACAGAAAATTACAGCTGAGAAAATATGCGCACTCTGATTTGCGGGTCAATTGCCTATGATACGATCATGACTTTCCATGATCATTTTGAAAATCACATTTTACCTGAAAAAATAAGTATTCTTAATGTAGCTTTTCTAGTTCCAGAAATGCGACGCGAGTTTGGTGGTTGTGCTGGTAATATTGCCTATAACCTACAAATGCTTGGCGGGTCTCCAATTATAATGGCAACTGTAGGTGACGACTACGAGCCATATGCTCAAAGAATAAAAAAATTAGGCCTAAAACAGAACCATATAAAACATGTTAAAGATACCTATACTGCACAAGCATTTATTACAACTGATCTAGCAAATAATCAAATTACAGCATTTCATCCTGGCGCAATGAATTTTTCAGATCTTAATCATGTGACTGATGCAAAAGATATTAAACTTGGCATCGTTTCTCCTGATGGTCGTAATGGTATGTTACAACATGCACAAGAATTTTATGAGGCAGGTATTCCTTTCTTATTCGATCCAGGACAAGGCTTACCAATGTTTAGTAGTAAAGAGTTACATGATTTTATTAAAAAAGCAGACTATATCACTGTTAACGACTATGAAAGCCAGTTGCTCCAAGAACGTACTGAATGTACTCTACAAGAGTTAGCAAAACTTGTGAAGGGATTAATTGTTACAAAAGGATCACAAGGTTCTATTATTTTCTCTAATAAAAAAGAAATTAAAATCCCATGTGTGCAAATAGAGGAACAAATTGACCCAACAGGATGTGGTGATGCTTACCGTGCGGGTCTATTATATGGTATTGAGAATGAAATGGATTGGCAGACAACTGGACAACTTAGCTCACTTATGGGGGCGTTAAAAATTTCTCAACGTGGAGGACAAAATCATAATTTTAGTTACGAAGAAATTTCATATCGATATTTTAAATCATTTGGTAGCCACATTTAATGGAATGTCTACCATATAAAATAATTTCTACCAAATAAATACATTTAAATCTTTTTTATGTAGTTAGCTAAACTTAGGACAAAGTAACATAATGTTTTATTAATTCATGAATAATCCTACTAATAAATCCATACAAATAGTTCGTTCCATCCGTATAATACTCCATATTATCTCAGGGCTATTACAGTCTGCAATTTATCCACATATCAGTCAGCCATCTCAAAAACGTATGGCTAAGAATTGGTCTATAAAGCTCCTTACTATTCTTTCCATAAGAATACACTTTAGAGGCGCTCCACCTGTTAAGTGTAATCAGCCAATAATGTTAGTGGCTAATCATATATCTTGGTTAGATATATATGCACTGATGACAATTTGCCCATCTCGTTTTGTAGCCAAAGCAGAAATTAGAAGCTGGCCATTATTTGGCTGGCTGAGCAAAAATGTAGGAACTTTATTTATTGAACGAAAAAAGATCTCTGATATTATGCGTATTAATCAGGATATTAGTCATGTACTTAATTCAGGAGAATATGTCACAATATTTCCAGAGGGAACAACTAGTAATGGGATTACAGTTAAGAAATTCCATTCATCATTATTACAATCTGCTGTGAATATTAATGCTAAAATATATCCAGTAGCAATTCGTTACTATGATACATTTGGAGAAATCAGTAAAGAAGCTGTATATGATGGAATCTCATTACTTGAATCAATAAAAACAATAATCAAGCAACCTTGGATTAATGTTGAATTAATCTTTTCTAACCCTATTAGTAATCTGAAAAATAGACATGAGCTGGCTCGTGCTTCCCAAAAGATTATTACTAGTGCTTTATCTCCTCAAACCTCTTGGCACAAGGTATCTGAAAAATCTCCCGATCCTCCAACCTAATAGCTGTTAAGCTACCGCCCCATATACAACCAGTATCCAATGCAATTAAATTACTCTTTACCTGCAAAGAAAGTGCAGACCAATGACCGCAGATAACAGTTGCCTCTTTACTAACTCTATTCGGCACATCAAACCAAGGAAAATAACCAACTGGAATTTCTCCTGCATGACCTTTAAAAGAAAGATTCATTCTCCCCTTAGAAGTACAAATACGCATACGTGTTAAAGCATTAATAATTACGCGTATACGATCGTAACCTTTCAAACTGCTATCCCATTGACTAGGATAATTACCATATAAATGGGAGCTTAATTTAAGTGGAATACTACGATCACTATTTTGTATAAAAGATTCAGCTTCTTTTGCTAGCTCTGCAGCTTGCGCTACACTCCATGAAGGCAATAAACCAGCATGTACCAAAACATATTCTTCTGAAATATGAAGCAACCTCTGATTCCTTAACCAGTGAAGTAATTCGTCTCGATCAGGCGCATTAAGTATACCCTGCAAAGTATCACCAGATTGAGCGTTAGCATAACCCCCTGCAACCATAAGCAGATGTATATCATGATTTCCAAGTACAATTATAACTTTATCACTTATTGTCCTAAGAAAACGAAGCAGTAGGAGAGAATCGGGGCCACGATTAACAATATCCCCAACCAACCATAGATTATCATTTGAATTTAAATTAATTAAATCTAGAAGCTGCCTAAACTCCTTATAACTACCCTGAATATCACCAATTGCATAAGTAGCCATAAACCATATGTCCTATTAAAAATAATGAGACATCCGCTATCACCCTTATTTCAAATATTATATTTATTCCACAGAATTTATTTAATTTTACTTACCATATAATCTACTACTGCCTTAACATCCTCATTTGATAAGCTAGTATTACCACCTTTTGGAGGCATTGCATTCTTGCCCTTAATTGCACTACTATAAAGTATTTCAATCCCATCCTCTACACGTGGTGCCCACGCCTCTTTATCTCCTAATTTAGGGGCTCCTGCGGCTCCACTAGCATGACAAGCAGAACAGCTAGAAGAGTAAATATCTTCAATACTAGCTGGTCCTGCATCAGCCTTAGGCATCGTAGATATTGCTAAATCAGCATCCTTCTTTTGTACATTTTTAGCTAATTGTGAGGCGTCTCCCAAAATTAATGATCCAATAGGCTTTATCCTTTGAGCTAGAGATTCCTCAGAAGAAATGCCACTTCTATTATTTTTTGAAAGGCCTCCAGATGAATATTGAGCCAACAATACAAATACTGTAACCGGAACTATAAATGCTAAAAGAATAACTATAATTAACTGTTTTGGTGTTTTTATACCCGAGGTATTTTCTTCATTAGTACTCACTGCGTACCTTCCCTTTCAATAAAATTTGAATTAATAATGCGATAAAATTAAAAGACCACACTATTCTTATAAAAAATATACCAACTGCATAAGACAGAAATACAATAAAAAATGCTATTGCTGCTAAATATAATATCTGCCACACTTGTAAAATTTAATAGCGCCCATAGCTCAGATGGATAGAGTACCGCCCTCCGAAGGCGGGGGTCACACGTTCGAATCGTGTTGGGCGCGCCAATCAATCCAATTAAAATTTAATATACAACTAACCTTATATAATACATTCAATCTATCCCCTAGGGATACCCCTTAAATTATAACTATACTAAACATAATTCAATTAGAAACTTTCTGCGTATAAAATAATGATTATTAAAGTAAAACAATAAGAATATGTCCCAAAAATTCCACCTATGTAGGGGCCTACTGGTTGATTTATTTGGCAATT
>CEUN01076206.1_pt1 | contig 40969 bp, 41 predicted proteins | sample 361501 | NCBI WGS metagenome assembly CEUN01 (sample SAMEA2622801, study PRJEB7988) | marine metagenome | biome: marine biome (ENVO:00000447); feature: marine epipelagic mixed layer (ENVO:xxxxxxxxx); material: "saline water (ENVO:00002010), including plankton (ENVO:xxxxxxxx)" | depth 120 m | reverse complement strand
ATGCGTCGCTCAAGCTCAGCGAAACTCGTAAGACCTTCGTAAAGGCGTGACGAGATGCACTTCTGGCCTCTGGGCTGGCGTTCGGACATTTGATGCCGTGCTAATGCCGGAACGCAGGCTTTCAAATCCAAACAGCTTTAACAGGAACCAGCTCGTAGAGGCCCAGATGCTGGCTGCCGAATGGTAGAGCTACCACAGCCGCCAGTGAGCGGTTTGGTGACTGAGGTGGCTACCCATTGCCGCTGAGCCGCAGCTCTGACTATGCTGATTTCAGGTATCTGGAGGCGGCATCTCCCAGACGGGCTGCAATTGCAAACCTCATTGCAAACCAACTCCGCATAACCGCGCGACACACAACCGTATCAGATGCCACGAAACTTCCTGAAAAGGCGTACTGGCAAGAACGCCACGGACCAGCCGCAACAGCGCATCACGTCCGAGATCAAACTCAAAAACCGTTGTGCGCTTTGCGTACCAAGGATTCGAATCCCGCCCTCTCCGCCATTTCTATTTAAATTAACAAATTCAATGCATTAAAGTGCTCAGAAAGCACCAATACCACACACAAAAGCCACACATGGATGGCAGTTACCTTAGTCAGATGTTCTTGGTGAACCTGCACTTGGGATAGCTGGAGCCCCCCAAGAACTTGGAGCCAGCTCTCGGACCATTGCGCGCTGTCCGCTCAACGAGTTTAGATCCGCATTTCGGACAAGTGGTGTTTGATGAGTGCGTCTGGCGCAATGATGCTAGGTGCTCCGCCTTCGTTACCGAGGCATTGTTCACTAGACTGCTCAACTGGTGACGAACCGCGCTAATACCTTATGATGAGAGCGTCTCATTCTTGAAGCTCTTCACTTATCTGGCGAGTCCAGACTTAAGCACATTCGGCGGCATCTCCGTTTTGAACTCACAGTCTCCGACAAAGAAGATCGCTGTGTGGACGAAACGTTCGTCCAGGTTCAGGAACCCTACAAGTATCTTCTTCTACCTGAATGTTTATCTAAATGGGTTCTGAAACGATTGCATTCTCGATAGAGAACCTGGGTCCACTTAGCCTGATACTCTGATCCAAATATCCAACCTTTAATGTTCTTGATCTCGGCGATGAAAATGCCGTATCGAGATAAGACGAGATGGTCTATCTGCGTCGTTCCATTGCGTGACGGAATTATGACGTCATGAAGGCAGCTATAGACCTTTTGATCTAGGCCCCACCAAATTGCCAATGCTGTCTTCTTTTCGCCCAACCAGCCCTTTAACATGACATTGACACTACCCGTTTCCCGACAGCTACCTATACACAAAGTGCCAGAGAATCTGACTTCGACTCCGTGGATTTGCTGCTCTCATACCAATGAGCCGATCACAAATGTGTTCGGCTCACTTGAGAGCATCGTCGTCGGATGATCTGAATTGGTGAGTTTCCTCTTTTTAGACCGACGGTAGTGATATGCACAAGATCGACCCCAACCGCACCGACCTGATCGAGGAGTTCGACGCCAAGCCAGACGGGCCCCATAGCCATGAGCTTGCTCTGGCACTCAACCGTCTGCGCATCGGCCCCTTGAAGGAACGCTTCATCGTGGTCTGCACGAAACCGCGACGGGAGTGGGCCGTCGCCAGAATGCCACTCGAACGCGGCCAGCCGCTGGATTTCATCGAAGGTGCCGTGTTCGACAACGCCGATGACGCATCACGCAAGGTCTTCCGGCTGCGCTGGCACGCTGTGACCGGCCAGGAGGTCGCCTGATGAAGGAGATCGCTGCCTACACCAACATCTGGAGCGTAGCGCCGAGCGATACGCTGGAGGTCAAGGTCAGCACCTACGGTCCGTCGAGCTACCGCGCCGATCTGGTACGGGTGATCTGTGGTGACGACGACCCCGATCACGGCATCTTTCACGAACAGGAGCTCGACGCACCGTTCAACGGCAACTACCCCGGCCGCACGCAGGAGACCGATGGTGGCTCCTGCGTTATCGTCCCTCCCTCACCCCACCTTCAGGCGATGGAGAGCTTCACGGTCCAGGCCTGGGTCTTCCCTACGCTGCCCAACGACGGCGAACAGACGCTTCTTGCGCACTGGGACGAAGACAGCCAAACAGGCTTCGCGCTGTTTATCGATGACAAGGGCGCGGCAGCGCTCCGGATCGGCAACGGCATGGAAGCGCCAGCAACGGTAGCCTGCAATCGGTCCCTTGCTAAACGGCGTTGGCATCTCGTGGCAGCGTCCTATGACGCCACAACCGGTGCTATCGCGATTTACCAGCGTTTCCACGGCCCGGCCTTCGAGGTTGATGTTTCCTCTTGCGCCACGGGCAAAGGAGGTTTCGGCACAGCCTCCGGGGCACTCGTGATGGCGGCATTGCCTGCACCATCGGGCAGAGGGACCCGTTGCAACTTCAACGGCAAGCTTGACCGACCGCGGCTGATCGGCCGGGCCCTCTCACAAGATGAGTGCAACGCTTTGGCGTGGGATAGCGCTGCACACGAGCGGGAACCCGCTCTTGTGGCGGCCTGGGATTTCTCCCGTGGCATCAGCGGCTCCCAAATCACTGATACCGGCTTCAACGGCCTCCATGGCACCACACGGAACCTTCCCGCACGCGGCGTGAAGGGGTTCAACTGGTCGGGCCACTCTCAGAGCTGGCAGCACGCACCCCAAGAATACGGCGCAATCCACTTCCATGACGATGACCACTACGACGCCGGTTGGGATACGGACTTTTCGTACACCGTGCCTGAAAATCTGCCGAACGGGGTTTATGCCGTGCGCCTGCGGGCAGGTGACGATGAGACCTACACGCCCTTCTTCGTGCGCCCGCCGCGCGGCACGGGGACCGCGAAGCTGGCGTTTCTCGCCTCGACCGTGACCTACATGGCCTATGCCAACTACCAATGGCATCAGCATGAGTACTACGCTGAAGTGACCGACCTTTCCTGGACACCGCTCGACAGGGACGACGTGTTTCTGCACGAGCATCCGGAGATCGGCCTCTCGACCTATGACACACACCGGGATGGCAGCCCCGTGCGCTATTCTTCAAGGCTGCGACCGGTGTTCAACTGCGCCCCGAAGACCTCGCTAGGCGGCTACAATCTCAATCTCGACACGCTGGTGCTCGGCTGGCTCAATATGTGCGGCATCGCCTGTGACGTCATCACCGACGAGGACCTGCACCACGAAGGCGTCCGTCTGCTCGAGCACTACGATGCGGTGGTGACCGGCGCCCACCCCGAATACTTCACAACGCCGATGTGGGATGGCCTGCGCAGCTATCTCGCGCGCGGCGGACGGCTGGCCTATCTCGGCGGTAACGGCTTTGTCTGGCGCTGTGCGATGTCCGACACGGCACCCGGCGCCATCGAATTGCGCCGGTCCGAAGACGGCATCCGCTATCGCGATGAAGAACCCGGCGAGTACTACCTCGGCTTTACCGGCGAATACGGCGGGCTCTGGCGCCGCGTCGGCATGGCGCCGCAAGCGCTGGTGGGTGTCGGCACCGTCGCCGTCGGCTTTGATGCCTCCGGTGTCTACCTGCGCAGGCCGGAGAGCTTCGATGACCGCGCCGCCTTCATCTTCGACGGCATCGGGGAGGAGGAGATCATCGGTGACTTCGGTTACCTCGGCGGCGGTGCCAGTGGCGGCGAGATCGACGCTGCCGATGCTCTGCTCGGCACACCACCCCACACGCTGGTTCTGGCAAGTTCGGTGGGCCACTCGGAAAATACCTGGCTAGTGCCCGACGAGACCGGATTTCATCACAGCGCCATGGACGGCGCCCAGAACCCGCGCATCAAGGCCGACATGACCTTCTTCGAAACACCGGGCGGTGGCGCCGTGTTTTCCACCGGCTCCATAGCCTGGAGCGCCAGCCTTCCCCACAACGGCTGGAACAACAATGTCGCGCGCCTCTCCGAAAATGTCCTGCGTCGTTTCCTCGACCCCAAGCCTTTCACGATGCCCGACTGATCGCCGCGAAACCTGCGATCATAGAAGCCCGCGCGTGATCGCCATCAGAATGATGTAGCAGCCCGCTTTCGCCATGGTCGCCAGGAGCAGGAAGCTCCAAAGCGGTTCACGCAGCACGCCAGCCGCGACAGTGAATGCATCCCCTCCAATCGGTGCCCAGCTCAGCAGCAGGCTCCAGCGACCCCACGTCCGATAACATCCCGTGGCGCGATCCAGTGTCTCTGCCCGGACCGGGAACCAGCGGCGCTCGCGGAAGCGCTCCATCCAGCGGCCCAGGAGCCAGTTGACGACAGCGCCCAGCACGTTGCCGACGGTTGCCACAATTACGAGCAGAACCGGCGAGAGATCACCGAGAGCCAGCAGCGTCACCAGCACCGCTTCGGACTGCGCAGGAAAGATCGTGGCCGCCAGTAACGTGGCGGCAAACAGGCCGGCAAGGGAGGAAAGAATGTCCTTGGATGCGCAGTGTGCTCACGGGCGACTGAAGCAGAAACCGATGGCGTCCGCCCCGGCTGCAACAGCATCAGCCAGGAGCAAATACGTCTGTCACAAGGAAAGCTGTGGTGGGCGCACAAGGACTCGAACCTTGGACCCGCTGATTAAGAGTCAGCTGCTCTACCAACTGAGCTATGCGCCCACAGCGGCGCGCGTATAGCAGAGCCCACGGGGGCTGTCGAGGCGTTGTGACGTATGAGGACTATGATTGCGCACAACACGCGTCGTGAAAGCTGACAAGTCAGGCCTATGAAGACACACTGATGGCATCGCAGCCACCAAGAAGGCCGTCATGCGTGCCCTTGTGAGCATGCTTTCCGTTCTCTCCGTCAACGCCATCATGGCGCTGCAGCCGGCATCGGCGCAGCAGACCGTGAAGATCGGGGCCTAGTACTTCCCGCCCTATGTGACCAACACACCCGAGGCACCCGGTGTCGGCGGCATGGTGGCCGACATGGTTCTGGCGATGAACGAGGTCCAGGACGAGTACCACTTCGAACTCGTCCCGAACTCGGCGACCGACCGCTACAGCGATCTCGAAGCTGGCAAGTTCGATATGCTGGCCTTTGAGAGCCTCAACTGGGGCTAGGAAGGCCGCGATGTCGGGGCATCCGACGTCTACATGGGCGATCAGGAAATCTATGTTGCGGCGAACGGCAGCGATCTCGCGCTGTTCGACGACATCACCGGTCAGAAAATCGCGGCGGTCTACGGCTATCACTACGGATTCGCCGACTTCAATGGCGACCCTGCCTATCTGCAGCAGGCCTATGCCGTGGAGCAGCCGCTCAATTCCTGCACTTCGCTCTACTATGTTCGTGACGGCCGGGTTAATGTTTCCATCGTGCCCGACATCTATCTCCAGAAGTTCCTGGAGGCCTATCCGCAGTACCAGGGCCGCTTCATGGCCGGGCCTCAGCCCGATCAGGTCTACGAGCATTCGATTGTGATGAGCGAAGATGCGCCGACCGCGCTCGACGAGATCGTGAGGCAACACAGTGGCGGCAGCCGACGGGTGGCCATGGATCACTGCGGGCCGCCGTTGACTCTAGCCCTGCCCGACGCCGGGTTTGTGCTTTACGAAGCCCAGGAACCGATCGAGCGTGCCCGTGCGGTCAAGTCCGACGAGGAAGTCCAATGTATGCGCATCACCCGTGCAGTCGCCGAACACGGCATGGTCCGCATGCGGGATGCTCTCGTGCCTGGAATCACGGAAAATGGGCTCTAAGCGGTTCTGGCGGAAACCAACATTGCCTACGGCGGTGAATGGCTTGAATGCCGTCTGCTGACCTCGGGCTAGCGGACGAACCCCTGGCTTCAGGAAGCGTCCGACCGTCCGGTTGCAGACGGAGACCTCGTAGCGTTCGACACCGACATGATCCGCCCCTTTGGCTATTGTGCGGATATCTCCCGCACCTATCACTGCGGGCCCGGCAAACCCTCTGCACGCCAGCGCGACATGTACCGTATCGCCCACGAGGAAATCCTTCACAACACCGCCCTTCTTAAAGCGGGGGTCACGCTGTATGAAATCGCGCCTAAAGCCTGGAAGGTACCCGCACAATACCAGGAGAACTGCTACCCCTTCATCGCTCACGGGGTCGGTCTGTGCGATGAATGGCCCAACTGCTACACGCCCGACGTTCTGGCGGCACAGGATGAAGGCGGCATCGTGCTGGAAGCAGGCATGACCCTGTGTGTCGAAAGCTAAATAGGCGAGACCGGTGGCCCCGATGGTGTGAAGTTGGAGCAGCAGGTTCTGGTCACCGACGGCGAGCCGGTGCTGCTGTCCGACTTTCCGTTCGAACCCGAACTGATGGCATCAGGTTGACACCAACCTCTTCCGCTAGAGAGTTCCGCCACTGGGCCTGCGCGGGATCGGGATATCGCGATGCACATGGACACTGGCCAGCAGGCCAAAGCCGACCATCAGGGTGAGCATCGCCGTACCACCGTAGGAGATCAGCGGCAGGGGTACGCCGACGACAGGCACCAAGCCCGTGACCATGGCGATGTTGATGAAGACATAGAGGAAGAAGGCCACGACCACGCCCAGGGCGAGGAGACGGCCAAACTGGTTGCTGCTGCGCAGCGCCACACCGAAGCCATAGGCGATGATCAGCAGATAGAGGGCGATCAGCAGAAGAGCGCCGACCATGCCGATCTCTTCGGCCAGCATGGTGAAGATGAAGTCGGTCTGTTTCTCCGGTAGGAAGTTCAGATGACTCTGGGTGCCTTCGAGAAAACCCTTGCCGAACAGGCCACCGGAACCGAGCGCGATCTTGGACTGGGTGATGTTCCAGCCCGCGCCCAAGGGGTCGAGTGAGGGATCGAGGAACACCTCGACACGCTGGCGCTGGTAGTCGTGCAGCATGTTCCAGACGACGGGGAGCGCGCCCAGCGTCACGATGAAGGCACCGACGAACCAACGCAGCGCGATACCGGCCAGAAACATCAGGGTCACACCACCGGCAACGATCATCATGGCGGTGCCGAGATCGGGTTGGCGCAGGACCAGAGCGGTCGGCAGAGCAATCAGAACCAGCGGCAACAGCAGACTGGTCCATTTGCTCGCCTGCTCGGGACTGAGGCCATGGAAGTAACGCGCCAGAACCAGCATCAGCGCGATTTTCATAATCTCCGAGGGCTGCAGCTGGAACTGGGAGCCCGGCAGGCTGATCTCGATCCAGCGCTGTGCGCCCATACCGATGCTGCCCTTGAACTCAACGGCAACCAGCAGGAGAAGCGCACCGCCATAAACCGCGTAGGAGAAACGATGGAGCGTGCGGATGTCGACCAAGGCGATCATCACCATAAGCATCAGCCCCATGGCAAACCGCACCATCTGGGCGAAAGCCCAGGGTCGCAGGTCGCCGCCGGCAGCCGAGTACAGCATGGCGAAGCCAAGTCCCGCCGTAAGCAGGATCAACGCGACCAGCCCCCAGCTCATGCCGCCGAGTTTCTGGCCGATCGTCAGGCTTTCTGTACCGAAACGGTCTCCCCACGCCACCATGTTTCAGACGTCCTGGCCAAGCGGGTCGCCGATATCTTCGCCCATAGGCCAGCGCACCGACTCCCGCCGCTGGGCCTCGCGCAGCACGTCTCGCGCAATCGGAGCGGCCGCGGTCGAGCCGCCGCCACCATGGTCAACCACAACGGCACAGGCATAGCGCGACGCCTGGAGCGGCGCATAAGCTACGAACAGCGCATGATCACGCTCGTTCCATGGGATCTCCTCGAGTGACCGATTGGCTTCGCGATCGGCGGCGGTCATGCGGCGCACCTGTGCCGTGCCGGTCTTGCCCGCCATCTCCATTCCCTCATCCTCTATCCGGGCGCGAAAGGCCGTTCCGCCGTCGGGGTTGTTGACCACGTCATACATACCCTGGCGGACAACCTCGAGATGTTCCTCGTTGACACGCAACGGCTCAAAGAGTGGGATAGCCGGTGACGCAGCAGACCGTGCCAGGCGTGGCTTGACCCTGACGCGCCCATTACCCAGGCGCGCTGCCATAACGCCCAGTTGCAGCGGTGTTGCCAGAACATGACCCTGGCCGATGCCCGCATTGACGGTTTCACCGCCCAGCCATCCTTCGCCAAGCACGGCCTCCTTCCAGGCCTTGGTCGGAATCAAGCCGGACTCTTCGCCAGTCAGCTCGATGCCCGTTTCCATGCCGAGACCAAAGCGGGAGGCCATCTCCGCGATGTTGTCGACGCCCACGCGATGCGCGATCTCGTAGAAGTAGACATCACAGGACACCTTGTGGGCCTCAACCATATCGACATGGCCGTGACCCCAGTGGCGCCAGCACCCGAAGGTATGATTACCGAGCTCGTAAAAGCCGGGACAGTAAATGTCTTCATCCGGCGTCACGACACCATGTTCGAGAGCGGCCAGGGCCACGATCATCTTGAAGGTCGAGCCAGGCGGGTACTGACCGGCGATGGGTTTGTTGATCAGCGGCGTACGCGGATCGTTCAGTAGGCCCTGCCAGACCTCGCTGCTGAGCCCGTAGTTGAAGGCGTTAGGATCAAAACTCGGCGTCGAGACCAGAGCCAAGACATCACCGTTCAGCAGGTCGAGCACTGCGACGGAACCGGTCTCTTCGCCCAACCGACGTGCGGCAAAGGCCTGCAGGCCCATATCAACCGTCAGGCGCAGATCATCACCACTATCACCTTCGATCCTGTTGAGCTCACGAATCTCGTGGCCGTAGGCGTTGACCTCGACATGACGTGTGCCGGCCGAGCCCCGGAGATCGAGCTCGAACACCTTCTCAACACCGTTCTTGCCGGTCCTGAAGCCGGGAAGTTCCAGCAGGCGTTCCCCGGTAAGTTCCACTTCCGAAACGGCGCTGACATAACCGGTGAGGTGGGCCGCCAGCTCACCATATGGATAAAAGCGGCTCTGACCGGTCTCGATCAGAACGCCCGGGAGTGCAGGTAGGTTGACTTCAATCTTCGTGACATCGGTCCAGGAAAGATCTTCACGCACGGTCACCGACACAAAGTCACTGCGACGGCTGACTTCGCGCAGCACATCATGCACATCACGTTCGGAGAGTGAGATCAGGGAAGCGATGCGTTCCAGGGTCTCGGGAACGCTGTCGGTCTGTTCGGAGATCAGGACCAGCTGATAGGTCCGCCGGTTGATCGCCATGCCTTCGCCGAATCGATCGACGATCAGACCACGCAAGGGGGGCAGGAGCCGAACATTGATCCGGTTCTCTTCGGCAAGAACCTCGTAGTCAGAGGCGTCGACGACCTGAAGCTGATAGAGCCGAGTCACGAGGCCGGACACAAGCAGAAACTGACCGCCAGCCAGAAAGAGCGCCCGGCGCGTGAACTGCTTGCGCTGGTCGATGTCCTGGCGCATGTCAGCCTCGGGCGACTGCCGGAATCTGAGGCATGGGCAGAAGAACCTGACAACGGGTCAGCAACCAGACGATGAGCGGAAAGACCAGGACAGTCATGGCGGCCTGCGCCAGCACATTCAGGATCGACAGGGCCTGTAGCGTGTAAACACTCGCCACGAGCCACCCGAACAGGGCGGCCGGCAGAGCAATCAGGGCGAAGCTGAACCACAACACATGGAAGGGCTTGCCCAGAGCGTGGCGCCGCTTCGCCATCGCCACCCGCCGCACGACAATCAGTATAAGTGCCGTCACACCGAGCGGGGCACCGGTCACAAGATCAGCCACGATGCCAATAGAAAAGGCCGCCCCATAGGACATCAGATCGGGCCGGTAGATCACCCAGAAGAAGACAGCGATCACGCCCAGCTGGGGCATGACCGTGCCGATATGGCTGATGTAGAGCGGCGTTGCCGTCGCCAACACCAGAATAATGCCGGTCAGCGGTGGAGCCAGCGCAACAATGGCGTTGCGCAGCTTGCGGACATCCCCTTCCATCACCACAGCTCGCCTGTCGCACCGGCCTCCCGGGTCGAAGGTAACAGCCCCGGAAGGGCGTAGTCGAGGACACGGACATGTTCGATAACGGCAGGATCAACAAACGGCGTGACATGCCAGACGCCGTCTTCAAGACCCGTGACCACGCCCACCGGAATACCCGGCGGCAGCATGGCGCCCTCACCGGAGGTGACGAGCCGGTCTCCGGCCACAATTTCGCTGCTATCGGCGACAAACATCAGAGAGAGGACATTGGAGTTGTCGCCCGCCACAATGGCCGGGTCACGTGACGACTCGAGCGCAACCGGGACCCGACTGTTGAGATCGGTCAGGAGCAGGATGCGGGAGCTGCGTGTGCCAACCTCGATGATACGGCCCAGCATACCGTACGACGTGACAACGGCCTGACCGACATCAACGCCATCAGCAGACCCGGCGTTGATCAGGGCTGTTCGAACGAAACTGCCGCTCGACAGGCCGATAATCCGGGCCGTCACAAATGCATTGCGGGGCTCTGCAACAGTAGAGAGAAGGCCGCGGAAATCGGCATTCTCCGCTTCAAGCTGACGGGCTTCGGTCTGCCAGTGCAGCAGCCGCTCGTTCTCGAGCCGCAGGCGCTCGTTTTCTTCGTAGACATCAAAGAAATGATCGACTTCGGCAATACCGGCATCCAGAGCCGCCATGGGGCGTGATGCGATCTCAATCACGGGCGCCAGAACATCCACGGCCTGGGCACGCACCGTGGATACGGCGGGATGCTCGACACGGCTGAGCACCATCAGACCGATCGCCAGGCCGACAAACAGCGGAAAGACTAAGCGCTGGACGACATAGCTCAGGGAAAGCGCCGACTTCCACATTTGCAGCCCCCTTCCCTATCCGGTGAACGGACGCCTCAGCCAGCCTCGCTGTAGAGGACCTGCTTGAGAGTCTTGCGATCCTCAAGCACACGGCCGGTCCCCAGCGCAACACACGACAGCGGCTCATCACCAATCGACACCGCCAGGCCGGTGGCGTGACGCAGCACGTTGTCGAGATTGCCCAGCAGCGCACCACCGCCGGTCAGCACAATGCCCTTGTCAACGATATCGGCCGCCAGTTCCGGCGGCGTTTGTTCAAGTGCGGTCTTCACCGCTTCGATGATCTGGCCAACGGGTTCGGCCAGGCTCTCGGCGATCTGGCGCTGGCTGATCACCAGCTCCTTCGGCACGCCGTTCATCAGATCACGGCCCTTGATCTCCAGGGTCGGACCCTCACCATCATCGGGCGGACTGGCCGAGCCGACGGACTTCTTGATCCGCTCGGCTGACGACTCGCCGATCAGCAAGTTATGGGTGTTGCGGATGTAACGGATGATCGCTTCATCCATCTTGTCGCCGCCCACACGCACAGAGCGGGAGTACACAATGCCGCCCAGCGAGAGCACGGCGACCTCGGTCGTGCCACCGCCGATATCGACAACCATGGAGCCGGTTGGCTCAGTCACCGGAAGCCCGGCACCGATGGACGCGGCCATGGGCTCTTCAATCAGGCCGACCTTGCGGGCACCGGCCTGCAGGGCGGCATCCTCGATCGCGCGTCGCTCCACAGCGGTCGAACCGGACGGGACGCAGATGATCACTTCGGGGCGCGCAAAGGTCGAACGGTTGTGCACCTTGCGAATGAAATGCTTGATCATCTCTTCGGCAACGTTGAAGTCGGCGATCACACCATCACGCAGGGGCCGGATCGCTTCGATATGGCCCGGAGTGCGGCCGACCATCAACTTGGCCTCTTCGCCCACCGCCAGAACCTGCGGTCGCCCACGGCGGTTGTCGATCGCGACGACCGAGGGCTCGTTGAGCGCGATGCCACGCGATTTTACGTAAACTAACGTGTTGGCCGTGCCGAGGTCGATCGCCATGTCGGATGAGAAAAAACGGGACAGCATGGTTGTTCAGTTATCTCCCAGAAGCGGATCGTTGTGATTCCGCCGGACCAGTTCTTGTTTGCCCATCAAGCCAAAGTTGAACACTGCACTGCAACATAACCTGAAACTGCCGGCTCACACTGCGATTCCCTAGTGTTTTTGGGCACCTGCACCACGCTCTTCATACCATGAACGCGGTTCGGCCTTAACCAGAAAGTCGTGCGGCGCAGCACCAGAGACGTGATGCGCCGCACATTAGGGCCCGAAAACGGCGCAACCAAGGCAGTTGCGCCGAAAAAGGGCTCAGTTCCGCGACTTGTCGACCATACGGTTCTGAGCGATCCACGGCATCATGCCGCGCAGACGCTCGCCGACCTCTTCGATCGGGTGTTCCGCCGCACGGCGGCGGGTCGCCTTGAAGCTGGTCTGGCCAACCTCGTTCTCGAGCATCCAGTCACGCGCAAACTTGCCGGACTGGATTTCATCAAGAACTTTCTTCATCTCGGCCTTGGCCTCGTCGCCGACGATCCGCGGACCACGGGTGTAGTCGCCGTACTCAGCGGTGTTCGAAACCGAATAGCGCATGTTGGCGATGCCACCTTCGTAGATCAGGTCCACGATCAGCTTCACTTCATGCAAGGTCTCGAAATAGGCCATCTCCGGCGCGTAGCCGGCTTCGACCAGAGTCTCGTAGCCCGCCATGATCAGCGAGGTGAGACCGCCGCAGAGCACGACCTGCTCACCGAAGAGATCGGTCTCGCATTCTTCGCGGAAGGTCGTCTCGATGATGCCAGCGCGGCCGCCACCGATTGCCGAAGCATAGGAAAGACCGATCTCCTGAGCCTGACCGCTGGGGTCCTGATCGATCGCGATCAGGCAGGGCACACCGGCGCCGCGGGCAAACTCGCCGCGCACCGTGTGGCCGGGGCCCTTGGGGGCGATCATGATGACGTTGAGGTCCGAACGGGCCTCGATCAGGTTGAAGTGGATGTTGAGCCCATGCGCGAAAGCAAGCGTGGCGCCTTCCTTCATGTTCGGTGCCAAGTCTTCCGTGTAGAGCTTGCGCTGGCCCTCGTCGGGCGTCACGACCATCACGAAATCAGCCCAGGCGGCGGCCTCGGAAGGCGTCATGACCTTGAGCACCTCGCCTTCAGCCTTGGCACGGCTCGACGAGCCCTCCCGCAGGCCGATTACGAGGTTCTCGACGCCACTGTCCTTCATGTTCAGCGCATGGGCATGGCCCTGACTGCCGTAGCCGATGACGGCCACGTTCTTCGACTTGATCAGATTGAGATCGGCGTCGCGATCGTAATAGACACGCATGGTGTTCATCCTTGTTGTTGGATTCAGATGGCGTCGGGGCCGCGCGATATCGCGACGACGCCGGTCCGGGAAACATCGACCAGGCCCAGCGGGCGCATGAGGTCGACAAAAGCGGAAATCTTCTCGATCGAACCCGTGATCTCGAACACGAACGAGCCGATCGTGCTGTCGACCGCGCGGGCCCGGAAAATGTCGGCAATGCGCAGCGCCTCGACGCGTTGTTCGCCGGAACTGGCGACCTTCACGAGTGCGAGCTCTCGTTCGACATAGGCACCTTCGGCCGAAAGGTCGCTGACCCTGTGTACCGGCACCAGGCGCTGCAATTGCGCCTTGATCTGCTCGATGATCATTTCGGTGCCGTTGGTCACGATAGTGATGCGCGACAGGTGAGCCGCTTCATCAACCTCGCTGACCGTCAGCGAATCAATGTTGTAGCCGCGGCCCGAAAACAGGCCCACGACCCGAGCCAGTACACCGGGCTCATTATCCACGATGACGGCGATGGTGGCTTTTCTGTGTGTGTTGGACGTCACGATGATGGTTCCTGATGGAAAGCGGTCGGGTTGGCAACGACCGGTCATGGAGGGAGCGGTGAGAGGCGCGGCAGGGACCTATACGAGGACCATGCCGTCGTTCTTGTGCTCCGCGTCGAGTTTCACCTCATCGTCCGGGCTCATGGTGACCTGGTTGTGCGCCGCGCCCGCTGGGATCATCGGATAGACGTTCTCGTTGGGATCGACGGCGATGTCGGCAATCACCGGATGCGGCGTAACGATCATCTCGTCGATCACCCCGTCCAGTTCACCCGGCTTGGTGGCACGAAGGCCGACCGCACCGAATGCCTCAGCCAGTTTCACGAAATCAGGCAGCGAATCCATGTAGCTTTCCGAGTAGCGGCCGGAGAAGAAGAACTCCTGCCACTGGCGCACCATGCCCATCCACTGGTTGTTCAGGATGAAGACCTTCACCGGCAGACGATACTGAGCCAGCGTCGACATCTCCTGAATGTTCATCAGGATCGAGGCCTCACCGGCAACGTCGATCACCAGCGCATCGGGATGTGCGGTCTGCACCCCCATCGCGGCCGGCAAGCCATAACCCATAGTGCCCAGACCACCGGAAGTCATCCAGCGGTTCGGCTTCTCGAAATCGATGAGCTGAGCAGCCCACATCTGGTGCTGTCCAACCTCGGTCGTGATGTAGACGTCATCACGCTTTTTGAGCCGGTCGTTGAGCGCGGTCAGCGCCTGCTGCGGCTTGATCACGTCGTCCTTCGTCTTGAAACCGAAGGAGTTGCGCTTGCGCCAGCCCTTGATCTGGTCCCACCAGTCGGCAAGAGCCTTGCCGTCGGGCGTCACCTGACGGGACTTCCAGACCTTGATCAGATCCTCGAGGACATAACCGCAGTCACCGATTATCGGAACATCAACCGGGATATTCTTGTTGATCGACGAGGCATCGATATCGATGTGGATCTTCTTGGAGTCGGGCGAAAACGCGTCGACTCGCCCTGTCACCCGATCATCGAACCGCGCGCCGACACACAACATCACATCGCAATCGTGCATGCACATGTTCGCCTCGAGCGAACCATGCATGCCGACCATACCGATGAAGTTCTTGTGCGACGCCGGCAAGGCACCGAGGCCGAGCAAGGTCAGGGTGGTCGGGAACCCGCTCATGTCGACCAGATTGGTCAGCAACTGCGAGGCCGCCGGACCGGCATTGATGACGCCGCCACCCGCATAGATCAGCGGACGTTTGGCCTTGGCCAGCAGCTCGACCGCTTCCTCGATACGGGAGAGGTCGCCCTTGACTTGCGGATTGTAGCTGCGGTGCTGCACACGCGCGGGTGGCAGATAGTCGCCCAGCGCCGTCATCACGTCCTTGGGCAGGTCCACAACCACGGGGCCGGGCCGACCGCTCCTGGCGACATGAAACGCCTCGTGCAAAACACGCGGCAGATCCTCGATGCTCTTCACCAGGTAGTTGTGCTTGGTGCAGGGCCGCGTAATGCCCACGGTGTCGGCTTCCTGAAAGGCGTCGTTACCGATCAGGTGCGTCGGCACCTGGCCTGTCAGGCAGACCAGCGGAATGGAATCCATCAGCGCGTCGGTCAGGCCGGTCACGCAGTTGGTCGCGCCGGGACCCGAGGTCACCAGCACAACGCCGACCTTGCCGGTCGAGCGCGCGTAGCCTTCGGCCGCATGCACGGCACCGCCTTCCTGACGAACCAAGATGTGGCGCAGGTGGTTCTGCTGGAAGATGGCATCGTAGATCGGCAGTACCGCACCGCCGGGATACCCGAATACGACGTCAACGCCCTGATCGGTCAGAGCTTTGATGAGGATTTCGGAGCCGGTCATACGGTCCTGAGCCACGGTGTCGTCCTCCAGTGCGGGGCCAGCCTGTCGACCCTGGGATGCGTTGCGTCGTTGCAGGGAATCCGCAAGAGCCTTGAACCTCATCTCAGGCATGACAAAGCACCACGGCTTTTCGCCATGCGCCCTTGCAGGGGGCGGAAACTAAGCGCTAGTGCAAAGGCTGATCAAGCGGAATCAAGCCATCTCCGGCCCATTCGGACCAATTTCGACCAAAATTCCGGGTTTCAGGCCGAAATTCGCTCCAGAAACCGGGCCGCAACCTCCAGAATTCGCTCGCCGGCACCATCAAAGCCGAACCCTTCGGCCTGTTCCGCATCAGGTATCTGGTTGCGAAACCAGGTCAACTGTCTCTTCGCATAACGACGCGTTCCGGTCCTCGCTCGCTCCATCGCGTCATCGAGTGACAGCGAGCCCTCGAGATGCGCCATCAGATGCGGCACACCCAGCGCGCGCATGGCAGGCAGCGACCGATTGAGCGAGCGTTTCATCAAATCCCGCACCTCATCGAGCGCACCGGCCTCGATCATCATACCGAAGCGCTGGTCACACAGCCGGTAAAGCGCCTCGCGCGGCGGCACCAGAGAAAAGCTCAGCACGGGGCCCTCCCAGCCGCCTTCGCGTGGTTTCCTTTGCCATTGCGACAAGGGGGTTCCGGTCGCCTCAAAGACCTCAAGAGCACGCTGGATACGCTGGCTGTCGCCGGGTTCAAGCTGCGCCGCGAGGTCGGGGTCACACGAGCGGAGCTCGGCATGAAGCGGGGCCGGACCGCATGCGGCCATGCGCTCGCTCATCGCTGCGCGAATGTCAGATGGTGTTTCCGGTATAGGAGATATCCCATGCAGGAAGGCATGAAGATAGAACCCGGTGCCGCCGACAAGGATGGGCAGCCGCCCCGCACCGGCAGCCTCATCAGCCGCCTGCCGCGCCATCTGATGCCACAGGCCGACGGAACAGCGGTCTGCGGCATCCATCACGCCATAAAGTTCATGCGGTGCCGCTGCTTCATCGTCCGGCATCGGCCGCGCCGTGAGGATCCGTAGATCCCAGTAAACCTGCATGCTGTCGGCATTGATCAGCGTGCCGTCAAACGCCTGAGCCAAGCGCAAAGCGAGCCCCGACTTGCCTGATGCAGTCGGGCCACCCAGCACGATCACCGCAGCGCTTGTCCCTGCCTCAACCACCACCTACGGTCCCGTCATGGTCCATGTCGTCACCCTCGTCACACCGGCCGAAGATTCGGCCCTGGAGCCACTGGTGCTTGAAACCGCACGATGGCTCGACGTTTCTGTATCGTGGCTGCAAGCCGACCGCGCTGCGGATATCATTGTCCCGTCGCGTCTACTAGACCGTGTGGAGTCCGTGCTTGCCGACGTCGTTGGTGACCACGCTGTCGATCGGGCGGTGCAGCCGATCCATGGCCGGCGCAAGAAGCTGTTGGTTGGCGATATGGATTCCACGTTCATCACCGTCGAGTGCATTGATGTCCTGGCGGCCCGCGCCGGGCTGGGCGACAAGGTCGCCGCGATCACCGCGCGCAGCATACGGGGCGAGCTCAATTTCAGCGACTCTCTGCGCGAACGGGTCGGACTGATAAAGGGCGTCCCCGAAAGCCTGTTGCAGGACACCTGGGACCACGACATCGCCACCACGCCAGGGGCGAAGACCCTGATCGCGACCATGCGTCAACACGGTGCGATAACCGCCCTTGTTTCCGGCGGATTCACCTGGTTCACCCAACGGGTCACCGCCCAGGTTGGCTTCGACATCCACCATGCCAACACACTGTTGACCGAAAACGGTGTGTTGACAGGCAAGGTTGCCGAGCCGATCCTTGACCGGGACGCCAAACGGACATTCCTTAACCAGATCGCCCGCGAATACGGCCTGTCGCCGTCAGAAACGATCACGGTCGGCGATGGCTCGAACGATTGCGCGATGCTGTCTCACGCCGGCACCGGAGTCGCCTATCACGGCGTCCCTGCTGCGGTGGCAGCCGCCGACATGGCAGTCGACCACGGCGACCTGACGACCCTGCTGTTCTTCCAGGGCTACAGCAAAGCCGAGTTTGCCCGACCCGACTGAACCGGGATCACTCGTCGAGCTGGACAGCCAGGAACTGGGGATTGTCGTCACGGTCGACACGAAGCACGACCGACCGGGCATCACGCTCCTGCGCGGCCACGATCTCGGCAGCGAACTCTTCGGCGGTCTCGACCGCCACCTTGCCGACATCGAGAATCAAGTCACCGGGCTGCAGGCCGGCGCGCGCCGCCGGGCCACCGGACTTCAGTTCCAGAACCAGAAGACCCTCGGTGTCGGGCGACCGGCCGAACTGCTGCGCCAGATCAGGCGTCGCCGAACGCAGCGACATGCCGAGCAACTCCTCGCTGCTGGGCTTGGTCTTGTCGGCCCCGCTGTCACCACCACCGTTCTGGGCCGCGAGCTGTTCTTCAAACTCTTCGAGCTCCCCCAGAACAACCTCAAACGTCATCTCTTCACCAGCGCGGATCACGACGACCTCGACAGCCGTGTCGACCTCGGTCTCGGCAACCGCGCGCGGCAGTTCGCTCATCTCTTCGATGTCTTCACCGTTGAAAAGGATGATGACATCACCGGCCTCAAGACCCGCCACCTCCGCCGGACCATGCGGCGTCACGCTGGCGACCAAGGCACCCTCATCGGACGGAAGGCCGAAACCTTCGGCAATCTCGGGCGAAATGCTCTGGATACGAACGCCCAACCAGCCGCGGCGGGTGCGTCCGAACTCGCTAAGCTGGTCGATGACGCGTTCAACGATGTTCGACGGCACGGCAAAGCCGATGCCGACCGAACCGCCGGACGGCGAGTAGATCGCCGTGTTCACACCGATGACCTCGCCATCCATGTTGAACAGCGGGCCGCCGGAATTGCCGCGGTTGATCGGCGCGTCGGTCTGCAGGAACTCGTCATAGGGGCCGGAGTTGATGTCACGCTGGCGGGCCGAAATGATGCCCGCAGTCACCGAGCTGCCGAAGCCGAACGGGTTGCCGATGGCGAGCGCCCAATCGCCCACGCGCACAACATCGGAATCGCCGAAGGATACAAACGGAAGATCTTCGTCCGCCTCGATCTTGAGCAGGGCAATGTCTGTCTTGGGATCGGCGCCCAGAACCTCGGCTTCATACTCACGGTCGTCGTTCAGTCGCACGATGATTTTGTCGGCCGCCTCGATCACGTGGACGTTGGTGACTACATGCCCTTCGGCCGAGATGATGAAGCCGGAACCCAAGGAGGTCGGCAGGCTCTGCTGGGGCGCATCATCGCCGTAACGATTGAAGAAATCCTCGAAGAACTCATCGAACGGCGTGCCTTCGGGAACGCCGTGGAAACTCTCTCCGTTTCCGACGTAACTTTCGGTCGAGATCGACACGACTGCCGGAGTCAGCGCTTCAGCCAGATCGGCAAAACTCTCCGGAGTTCCGCGGGCTTCCGCCGCAAAAGGATGCGCCACAAAGGGCAGCATCACCAGGGCCAACAAGAAACCGAACATCCGTTGCGTCATCACGAAATCACCCAGTTGCGTCATAGACCATCAAGGAAAACCCGGGCAACAGCGCGTTATCCGCGCAGCAGCCAGACAAACACCACCGCCGCCAACGCCACCACGAGCCCCACGGCTCGCAAGGTGGATGCCGGTTGCGCCAGCACCTGCACCATGGCCCGCTTCATCGCACGAGGGAACAGCGCATAGGCCGCACCTTCGATAAACAATGCGATAGCGACAGCCGTGATCAGGTCCGTCATGGCACGCTAGATACGCTCGAAACCTACTGTCGGATGCCCGGTCTTCCAGTCAGTTGCCGTTGTCCGAACGTCCGGTTCCGGCCTCACCGCCAACGCCCATGCCCTCAAAGCTGTTTAGGAAGCGAAGGAAGTCGCCGTCTGGTGACATCACAAGCGTGGTGTCATCGGCATTCAGGGCTTCCCGATAGGCCTGCATGGTGCGGTAGAATGTGAAGAACTCGACATCCTGACCGAAGGCTTCAGCAAAGATCCGCACGACCTCACCATCGCCTTCACCGCGAAGGATCTCGGACGTCCGCTGAGCTTCGGAGATCAGAACCGTCCGGGTTCTGTCGGCCTCTGCGCGAATACGCAGTGCCTGCTCTTCACCCTCAGCGCGAATCTCGCTCGCCTCACGCTCACGTTCGGTCTGCATCCGACGATAGATCGCCTCGCTGTTTTCCTGCGGCAGGTCCGTCCGCTTGATCCGGACATCAACAACCTCAATGCCGAACCGATTGGTCGCGGTCACCATGGCCTCTCGGACCTCGTCCATCAGCGCCTGACGTTCGCCGGACACGACATCCACCAGAGGAACGCGACCGATGTTCTCGCGCAGGGTCGCGGTTAGCGCCTGCAACATCAGGGGCCGGAAGTTCTCGATCGACTGGGCCGCATTCTTGAACATCAGCGGATCGACGATGCGGTACAGAGCGAAGGCATCGACCACAAGGCGCTTCTGATCAGACGCGGTGACCTGCTCGGGCTCACCATCGACCTGCAGAACACGCTTGTCATAGTAGATGACGTCCTGCCAGGGCCATTTGAACTCCAGACCGGGTTCGGTCTCCACGCGGCGCGGATCACCGAACTGGACCACGATGCCCTGTTCGTACTCTGCGATGGTGAAGACTGACATCGAGCCAACGATCAGAACGATGGCAACGCCGGCGACAACCATAATGGTTTTGAATCCCATGATCTCTGTCCCCTACTCTGCCGTGCGTCGCAGCTGATCGAGCGGCAGGTAGGGCACAACGCCCTGACTGCCCGATGCGCCGTCGTCGATCACGATCTTTTCCATGTCGCGCAGCACCTCTTCCATCGTCTCGAGATAGATGCGGCGCTCTGTGACATCCTTGGCCTGAACGTACTCGTTGTAGACCGAGAGGAAGCGGGCGGCGTCGCCCTCTGCATTGTTGATCACCTGCTCCTTGTAAGCCTCGGCCTCCTGGATCATGCGCTGTGATTCACCACGGGCCACAGGGACAATCTGGTTCTGGTAGGCCTGCGCCTCGTTGATTGAACGCTCCTGGTCCGCACGCGCGGCCTGAACGTCACGGAACGCATCGATCACCGCTGCAGGCGGATCCACGTTCTGCAGTTCGACCTGGGTGATCAGGACTCCAGCGCCATAATCATCAAGACGCCCCTGCATCAGGGCGAGGGTCTCCTGCTCGACGGTTGCACGGCCCTCGGCCAGAGCCGTGGCAAGCGCCGTTTGGCCGATCACCTGTCGCATGGCGCTCTCGGCAATCCTCACCGTGGTGCCTTCAGGATCGGCCACGTTGAAGAGGAACATGCCGGCATCCTGGATCTTCCACTTCACCACGAACTTCACGTCAATGATGTTTTCATCGCCCGTCAGCATAAGACTCTGGGTCGGTGTCGTTCCCACAGTGAATTGCTGAATCTCTGTGACCGCCGGTGTGTAGACCTCGCCGATCGGAGCGGGAAAATTGTAATCCAGTCCAGGATCGGTCGTGGAGACCCATTTACCGAAGACAAGCTCAACGCCCTGCTCGTTGGTGTCGACGCGGTAGATGCCACTGGCCAGCCAGACCAGAATGAGAACCGCAAGAACGATCATGATGCCCTTGGCGCCACCGAAACCACCGGGCATGAAGCGTTTGCCCCTGTCCTGCATCTTGCGGATCAGGTCTTCCAGGTCGGGGGGCTGAGCTCCGCCGCCACCTGATGGGCCGCGGCCCCAGGGACCACCGTCATTACCGCCGCCTTGCCAGCCGCCGCCGCCTTGATTGTTCCAGGGCATGTTGTCCGCCTCGTCTGAGCCTCGTCGGGCGTCATTTTGACGCTTCTGGGGCTTTAAGTGTGGGTTGCTGCTATGAGATCAAGGCTTATATGTCAGTGCGTTCACTGCCGCAACGCGACCGGACACCTAACAGGGCGGTCGCAGATCACCATCCAGTGTTGAAGGAGTACCCATGGCCCGGGTGACGCAAGACGAAGTACGCACCGCTCTTGGCGGCGTAATTGAGCCGGAAAGCGGCCGATCCATCACCGATCTCGGCATGGTCAAGGGGCTGGTGGTGAATGACGGCAATGTCGGTTTTGCCATGGAAGTCCCAGCCGACAAGGGCCAGGCCATGGAACCGGTGCGCAAGGCAGCCGAAGATGCCGTCAACGCGCTTTCGGGCGTGCTTTCGGTGACAGCGGTTCTCACGGCCCACAAGCCCGCGGGATCGGAAGCCCCGAAAGCAGCCTCACCCGCCCATCCGAGCCAGAAAGAGGGCCGTGACGGAATCCCCGGAATCAAGCACATCGTGGCGGTGGCCAGCGGCAAGGGCGGCGTGGGCAAATCCACCACCGCCACCAACATCGCGCTGGCTCTCGCAGGCCTCGGCCAGCGGGTCGCCCTGCTTGATGCCGACATCTATGGTCCCTCCGCCCCGCGTCTGCTGGGCCTGAGCGGCAAGCCGGAAACCGATGGCAAGAAGCTCTGGCCCAAGGAGGCCTATGGAATCAAGGCGATGTCTATCGGCCTTCTGATCGAAGAGGACCAGCCCATGGTCTGGCGCGGCCCGATGGTCCAGAGCGCGCTGGAACAGATGCTGCGCCAGGTCGAGTGGGGTGAGGTCGATGTCATGATCGTCGACATGCCGCCCGGCACGGGCGACGCCCAGCTTACTCTGACGCAGCGCGCACCGCTGGCCGGTGCGGTGATCGTTTCGACTCCCCAGGATCTTTCCCTGATTGATGCACGCAAGGGCCTCAACATGTTCAAGAAGGTCGACGTGCCGATCCTGGGCATCGTCGAGAACATGAGCCACTTCACCTGCCCCAACTGCGGCCACCGTACGGATGTCTTTTCTCACGGCGGCGCACGCGACGAAGCGACCTCGCTGGGCGTGCCGTTCCTGGGCGAGATTCCCCTCGATATCCGGATTCGCGAGACGTCGGACGGCGGTTATCCCATCGTGGCGGCCGAGCCCGACGGTCCTCATGCCGAATCCTACCGGGTTATCGCGCGGGTCGTGCTCGACAGCATCGACGACAACAGCCGCGCCGCGCCGAAGATCGTGATTCAGTAATTCGTCACGGTGTCAGGCGCTGAGTCCAGGTCGCCTCGTCGCCCGTGTCGACCTCGAAAAACCCGATGTCGCAGTCGACATCGCCCACGATCGTGAAGCTGTTGGGTTCATGGGTGCAAAAGAAGTAGTCGCCGCCCCAGAAGGTGCGGCCGTCCGCACTGCGCGCATACACGTAATAGAATCGATTGGTCAGCGATCCAGGCTCTAGTACTGTACACCGGTTGGGTCTGATGGTCCACCAGCCTTGTGACTCCCAGTCCCGACCGTTGTGACTGGCATAAGCCACCTGCACGGACTGTTTGAAGTCATTGCAGATGGTGAAATCGGCATGGGCCGCCGGCGCTGCTGAAACGCAGGCCACCGCGGCGGCAACCACTGCCAACAGGCCCCTGAGGCTCACGGACATCCCTGGAACTCCGAACACTTGTCTTCCTGACACGGCCATTGTGGCCCCAAGCCTACGCGACGGGCAACTTCGCTCTCCGCGTCAGGATGTGCCGACGGCCTGTTCCAGGTCTGCCGCTGCGACACCTCGGCTTGCCGCGGCCTCCACAAAATCGGCCCAAGCGGCATCGGCCAGCGGCACGCCATGTTCCAGACGATCAGCGCGAGCGAGGCGCTCCGGCTCGCCGGCAATCAGAACGCGGTCGTGACCCGCCATCGGTTCGCTGGAACGGATGTAGCCATACAGCCCGTCGATTTCGGCCTTCATGGCGTCGAAGCCACCCAAGGCATCGGGATCGATGATGATCGACAGCATGCCGTTGATGATCGTGTTGGCATGCTGGCGTTCAGGCACCATCGTACGATTGCCGGCCAGGGCGCCAGCCAGAAGCTCACAGACCACGGCTAGCCCGCCGCCCTTGTGCTCCCCCATGGACAGAAGCGCACCGCCGAACTCGTCCTCGATCATGGTCGCGGGATCACGTGTCATCTCGCCCGTCTTGCTGATCATTGCGCCATCGGGAAGCGTCTCGTCCTTGTCATAGGCCACCCCAACCTTGCCGAAGGCAATCTTGCTTGTGGCCATGTCCAGCACGAAGGGTTCCGTCGCGTCCGTGCCCGGAACACCGATGCAAACCGGATTGGTGCCCAACCGCGCCTGACGGCCACCCCAGGCTGCCACCAGAGGCCGATGGCCATGGACATTGACGAAGTGCAGCGAGGCCAGGCCGTCTTGCAGGCAACGCTCCGCCCAGTAGCCGATCCGGCCCAGGTGATGGCTGTTCGCCAGAGCCACCAAGGCCACGCCGTGCTGCCGCGCCGCTGCGATGCCATGCTCCATGGCAAAGGCCCCGGTCAGCGCGCCGAGTGCCAGATGCCCGTCGATGCGCAGCACAGCTTCGCCATCATGAATCAGTTCGGGCCGGGCATCCAGCCTCATGCCATCATCGTGCATGCCTTCCAGGTAGTGTTTCACCATCTGGATGCCATGACTGTCGTGGCCTGAGAGATTGGCTTCGATCAGCATGTCGGCAACAGCATTAGAGGTCGCGTCGTCGGCACCGCTTGCCACAAACACAAGTGCGATTGCCCTGCGCAGACCCTGATGGTCGTATCGCCGTTCTCCGCTCATTCCGCGATGACAGCCTGCAGTTCGGACCAGACCCGCTTGGAAAGCCCGCTGGTTTCCTGCGTGACCTCCTCGCCCGCCAGCATCCGCCGCACCACCGCGATCTGGCCCGCGGTCAGCTCGGCCGCGCCCAAACGGTTGTCGACAAAGGCGTCATAGGCCAGCGGCACCCACTGCTTCACAGTTTCCAGCATGGCTTCGGCATAGACGCGGATCTCGTACTGGGCGTGCGGGTCGGCACGCAGAGCCAGGAAGTGGAAGAGATTGTGAAGATCCACCTTCCAGTACCACTGGGTGTAGACGTTGAGCGGCAGGTTCATGCGCGCCAGCTCTCGCGCCAGGCCCTGACGCTCGGAATCGCCGTTCTCGCCCTCGTTCAGCATGGTCTCGTAGTGGCTGTAGGCGGTTTCTGCATCGGCCTTCAGCGTATCGAGCACCCATGCGGCCTCTTCGCCTTCGAGAACATCGCCACGGCCCTGGCGGTTGCTAACCGACTGCGCGGCAAGCTGGTCCGGTGCGGGAATGTAGAATTCCTTGTCGAGGATCGAATAGCGCGCGGAATACTCGTTCACATTGGCCGTGCGGTGACGGATCCACTGGCGTGCCACGAACACAGGCAGCTTCACATGGTACTTGATCTCGCACATCTCGAACGGGGTCGAATGGCGGTGCCGCATCAGGTAGTTGATCAGCCCGGCATCGTTCTGGACCGACTTCGTGCCGCGCCCATAGGACACCCGCGCGGCCTGCACGATGGCGGCATCATCGCCCATGTAGTCGATCACGCGCACAAAACCGTGGTCGAGCACCTCGATCGGCGTATAGAGCGCCTCTTCCAGTTCAGGTGCCACGGCCCGTCGCGTGCTCTGCGTCACCTCGCGCTGTGCGGCGATCTCTGCGGCCTGTTCAGGTGTGATCGGCATCCCGGTCCCGGCTTTCCTTCGACTGTGGCGGCAACTTAACGAGCGCCCGCGTCGGTACCAAGCAACATTGGCAATTGTACCCACAATCACCTATATCTGAGGGGTCCGGTTCGCCGGACTATGGCGATAAACGCCGTTCGGAATAAGCGTAGCGGACGCGGGGGCAGTACCCGCCGCCTCCACCATTTACGGGGGCGAACCAGGCTCGACGCGCGTGGTAAAGGTTCGGTTTTCGCTCGGTATGACTCCGCCGTGATGGGTCATTCACAAACGCCAACGATAACGAGGCGTTCGCTGTTGCTGCGTAAGCAATAAGCGCGGTTCGGAGGGCACCGGGCAACAGAAGCCCTCCACTGTTTTGCCGTTCGATCCGCCTCGTGCAGCAAACGATCAGGGATGCGGAGGCATCCCGCCCGGCGTTTGAGGGCGCCGTGAGACAGGCCACAAGGATCGTCTCGCGACAAGAACGAAGGTGTTACTCCGGCCCGATTTGTGGTCGATTTGGAAGGAGCCGAGGACGTCGGATGACGGATTCACTGGACTACGATTTTCTGGTCGACGATGCGCTGCACACCGTGATGGTGCGCGCCATCAAGCTCGTCGAACAGGAAGGTCTGCCCGGCGAACATCATTTCTACATCACCTTCCGCACCGATCATCCGCGCGCCCGCGTCGGCGACGATCTCAAGGCCAAGTATCCCGAGGAGATCACCGTGGTGATGCAGCACCAATTCTGGGATCTCGTGGTCGATGACCACGGCTTCCAGATCGGGCTCAGTTTCAATCAGGTGCCCCAGCTTCTTTACGTGCCCTTTGCCGCAGTGACCGCCTTCGTCGACCCCAGCGTGAAGTTCGGCCTCCAGTTCCGACCCCAGACCGGCACCGATGAGGAACCGGAAACCGGTGCGCTGGTGGCCAGTGAGTCCGATGCACCTGCGCAGGTACAGGAGACAGACGGCGAAACACCCGACGCCGATTCCGACAACATCGTTGCCCTCGACACCTTCCGCAAAAAATAGAGCCGCTTTCGCCGATCAGGTGCTCGCGGCCCTGATGCCCCTGGGTCCCGTCGAGACCCGGATCATCTTCGGGCGTCACGGCATCTATCTCGATGACGTGATGTTCGGCTGGACCCTGACCGATGGCGAGCTGTGGCTGAAGGCCGATGATCTCAACCGCGATCTCTACCGCGATGCCGGCGCCCGCATATTCACCTACAAACGTGAGGGCCGGACCATCGAGGTTGCCTACTACGCCGTGCCCGATGCGATCTGGACCGATCGAGACACGCTGATTTCCTGGGCCGAAAGCGCCCTGGCCGCGGCTAAACGGAAGCAGGCCAGGAAACGGCGGCGCCCCGCGCGAAACTGGGATCAGCCATGACCGACCGCGAAGCACGGAACGCCTTTGCCGAACGCGCAGTCGCGGCGTTGACCCCGATGGGTCCGGTCCGCGCACAGGGCATGTTCGGTGGCCATGGCCTGTTCCTGGACGATCTCATGTTTGCCCTGCTGACCGATGGCGAGATGTGGCTGAAAGGCGATGACCTCAACAGCGACCTCTACCTCGCAGGCGGCGGTCGCTAGTTCCTCTACCGCCGTCAGGGCAAGGATGTCGCCATGTCCTAATGTTCTACTACAGCGTCCCGGCGATGATCGGGGATGACCCGCATGAACTGATGTCCTGGGCCGAAAGCGCCTTTGCCGCTGCCAAGCGCGACAAGCAGGAAAAGCGGCGCACCTGACACCCCTTTCAATTTACCTCCACGAGGGCCACCTAGAAGGACCTATCAACCCGCTGCCGCGGCTGACAACACGGAGCAGATGCCATGAGCGAGAACCATCCCGCAGGTTATGAACCCCTCGAAGTCTGGACCTGGGAAGAGAAAAGCGGCGGCGCGTTCGCCAACATCAACCGACCGATTGCCGGGCCGACGCACGACAAGGAGCTTCCGGTCGGCAAGAACCCGCTGCAGCTCCACTCGCTGGGCACGCCCAACGGCATCAAGGTCACGGTGATGCTGGAGGAGCTCCTGGCCGTCGGGCACAGCGGTGCGGAATACGACGCCTGGTACATTGATATCGGTGAAGGCGATCAGTTCGGCAGCGGCTTTGTCAGGATCAATCCCAACTCGAAAATCCCGGCCCTGCTCGATACCACCACGGAACCGGGCACACGGGTATTCGAATCGGGTTCGATCCTGCTTTACCTCGCCGAAAAGTTTGGCGCCTTCATCCCCGCCAATCACACTGGACGCACGGAGTGCCTGAACTGGTTGTTCTGGCAAATGGGCAGTGCGCCCTATCTTGGTGGCGGCTTCGGCCATTTCTTTGCCTATGCGCCGTTCAAGATCCAGTACGCCATCGACCGCTTCGCGATGGAGACCAAGCGCCAGCTTGACGTGCTCGACCAGCATCTGGCGGACAACCGCTTTCTGGCCGGCACGGACTACACCATCGCGGATATGGCCGTGTGGCCCTGGTATGGCGCGATCACCGCAGGCAACTCGTACGCCAATGCCGAGACGTTTCTGGATGCCGCCTCCTACACGAACGTCGTGCGCTGGGAATGCGAGATTGCGGAACGGCCTGCCGTGCAGCGTGGGCGCCGGGTCAACCGCAGCTCCGACAGCGACCCCAGCCTCATCCGTGAACGCCATGACGCGAGCGATCTCGGCTGATTTGCAGTTCACAGCACCCACCCAAAGCAACAAGGCCCCGCCGGCAATCCGGCGGGGCCTTGTCTGCTTAAGCATTGAACCGTGATCAGTTCAGCTGCTGAGGGTGGCTGATGTCAGCGCCTTCACCGGCATGGGTATACATATCGGCGGAGCCGTCCAGCAGGCCGGCGTGGAGCTCGGGCCATTTGGCTTCTGCAGCCGCGATGCGGCTCGACTGCTCGGCAAGGAAGGCCTCGCGCGTCTCGGCGTCCCAGTTCAGATAGAGCTTGCCGTTGACCACCGACCAGCCATCGACAAAGTCGACTTCGGCGCCGTAACCCTTAGACACAGCGTAGGAACACCAGCCGTTGTGCTGGGGCTCATAGGCAACGGGATCGGCGGCGAAGGCGGCCGTTTTGTCGGCCGAGCTCAAGAGTCAGGTCTGACCCTTGTAGTCGACGCTGTGTTCGGCGCCGCCCTTGGCCGGCCCGCCATCGAAGTAGGCGACGACATCAAAACCGTCCATGGCAATGCCGTCGGGGAGCGCGTTGACGAACTGTTCAGCCACCTGGGCGGCGCCGATGCCCAGTCCCAGGGTCAGGCCGACCGCGGCAAAACCCTGCAGAAAGACGCGCCGCGTGGCGCGAAAGAGATGGTGTGACGTCATGAAGTATCCCCTCAAATGGACGTGGAATCCGTGGTTGCTATTGAAAATCGTCTGATCCCGCGCATCTATATCGGGCTGTGCATCACGGCTTCGAATGAACGCTGCTCAACTATCCGGCAACCCATAATGGACCAATCGGTCCATTATGGCAAAAGAACCGCAGAGCACGGCTACCAACAGTCCTTGATCGTGTTCACAAGCGCGACGTTTGCCGGCCCCGGGAAAGAGGGAAATCACAAGACGATTATTCTGTGCTAGTCAGGCAGGACACCGACCAGACGAGATGACGGCCATGACCGAGACCCGTATCGAGACCGATTCCATTGGCGAAATGCATGTCGCCGCAGACCGCTATTGGGGTGCCCAGACCGAGCGCTCGCTGATGAACTTCAAGATCGGCGGCGAACGTATGCCGGACCCGCTGATCCGCGCCTACGGCACGGTCAAAAAGGCCGCCGCACGGGTCAACGAGAGTGCGGGCCGGCTCGATCCCAAGCTTTCCGAAGCGATCCAGCAAGCTGCCGGCGAGGTGATCAACGGCACACTGGCCAATCACTTCCCGCTTGTCGTCTGGCAGACCGGGTCGGGCACACAGACCAACATGAACACCAACGAGGTGATCTCGAACCGTGCGATCGAGATCATGGGCGGCACTATGGGTTCGAAGTCGCCCGTGCATCCCAACGATCACGTCAACATGAGCCAGTCATCGAACGACAGCTTCCCGACGGCCATGCACATCGCCGTCGCCACCGAGGCGACCCAGTCCCTGCTGCCGGCCCTGGAACATCTGCACGCTTCGCTCGATGCCAAGGCGGAAACCTTCGCCGACATCATCAAGATCGGCCGTACCCATCTGCAGGACGCCACCCCGCTCACCCTGGGTCAGGAGTTCTCCGGCTACGCCAAGCAGGTCGACCTTGCGATCACACGCGTGAAGGGTGCCATGCCGCATACGCTGCGCCTTGCCATGGGCGGTACCGCTGTCGGCACCGGGCTCAACTCGCCGGCCGGGTTCGACACCCATTTCGCCGCTGAGGTCGCCAGCCTGACCGGGCTCGACTTCGTGACCGCCGACAACAAGTTTGAAGCACTCGCCGCCCATGACGCCATGGTTGAGATGTCCGGCGTGCTGAACGTCATTGCAGTCAGCCTCAACAAGATCGCGAATGATGTTCGCCTGCTCGGCTCGGGCCCGCGGAGCGGCATCGGCGAGCTGATCCTGCCGGCCAACGAACCCGGCAGCTCGATCATGCCAGGCAAAGTCAACCCGACACAGTGCGAGGCGTTGACCATGGTCTGCGCCGAGGTCATGGGCAATCACACCGCCGTCACGGTGGCGGGCGCTCAGGGTCATTTTGAGCTCAACGTCTTCAAGCCAGTGATGGTCTACAACGTGCTTCGCTCAATCCGTCTGCTGGCCGACGCCTCGGTCAGCTTCACGGACAACTGTGTTGCCGGCATCGAAGCCAACAACGAGCAGATCGACCAGCTCATGCAGCGTTCCCTGATGCTCGTGACCGCGCTCAACCCGCATATCGGCTATGACAACGCGGCCAAGGTCGCCAAGAAGGCCCATGCGGAAGGTACGACCTTGAAGGAGGCCGCTCTCGCTCTTGAGCTGATGACGGCCGACGAGTTTGACGCTTGGGTCAAGCCCGAGATCATGGTCCGCCCCGCAGGCTGAACGGGGCGGCTTTGTCACTCATGAGCGCTACGGCACCTCGCCGCCGCCTGCCCGTCAGCGGCACGACGCTGCTGACCATCGGCACGCTGGCCTTGGCAACCCTTGTCGCGCTGCCGATCCTGGCGGTCGCCCTTAACCTGTTTGCCGACAGTGGCGGGTTGTGGGGTGAACTCGCAGCCACTGTGCTGCCGACCTATCTGATCAACACAGTAGCACTTCTGATCGGCGTCGGCCTTCTCGCCGGTGCCATGGGCACGGGTGCCGCCTGGCTGGTCAGCATGTGTGAGTTTCCCGGACGCAGGGTCTTCGAATGGGCACTGTTGCTGCCCTTCGCTGCGCCGGCCTATGTCCTGGCCTACGTATACACGGACCTCCTGGAGTTCGCCGGACCGATCCAGACCTTCCTTCGCGACCTGTTCGGCTGGACGCGCCATGACTACTGGTTTCCGGCCATCCGCTCGACGCCGGGTGCGATCGTCATGCTCTCGCTGGTCGTCTATCCCTACGTCTACCTTCTCGGCCGCGCCGCCTTCGTCTCACAGTCGGTCGCCGCGCTCGAGGTCTCCCGTACCTTGGGGCATGGCCCTTGGTCCAGCTTCTTCCGGGTCGCGCTTCCCCTGGCCCGGCCCGGCGTTGCCGCCGGGCTGGCTCTGGCGCTGATGGAGACCCTGGCCGATTTCGGCACCGTCGAGTTCTTCGGCGTACGGACCTTCACCACGGGCATCTACCGGACCTGGTTCCTGCGCGGTTCATCTGAGGTCGCCGCCCAGCTCGCCAGCATTCTCATGATCTTTGTCGTCGCCGTAATGGTTCTGGAGCATTCAAGCCGCGGCAAGGCCCGGTTCGCCAGCAACACGGGGCGTTTCCTGCCCCTGCCGCGCCATCAACTCAAAGGTCTGAAGGCGACCATCGCAATCACTGCGTGTGCCCTACCGGTTTTCTTCGGCTTCGCCCTGCCAGGCGCGATCCTGCTCGACCTCACCCTGACCAAGGGCGATCCACTGCTGGGCGGCGCCTTCCTGGGCTTTGTCGGGAACTCCGTGATGGCCGCCGGCCTCGCCGCCATGCTGGCCGTCGCAGCCGCCATGATTCTGGGCTATGGCGCGCGTATGGTCACAAGCCCCACCCCCCGGATCGCGGCACGCATGGCGTCCATGGGTTACGCGATCCCCGGCTCGGTCATCGCCGTCGGTGTCTTGATCCCGCTGGCCTGGTTCGACAACAGTCTCGACCGCTTCATGCGCGACACCTTTGATGTCTCGACAGGGCTTCTCCTGACCGGATCGATCGCCGCCCTCCTGTTCGCCTATGTCGTGCGCTTTCTGGCCGTGGCCTACAATGCGGTTGATGCCGGACTGACGAAGGTGACGCCGTCAATGGACGGCGTGGCACGAACGCTGGGCCACGGCCTCGGTTCAACACTGGCACGCATTCATGTCCCGCTGCTGCGCGGCAGCCTGTTGTCGGGTGCCCTGCTGGTGTTCGTCGATGTCATGAAGGAACTGCCGGCCACCCTGATCATACGGCCCTTCAACTTCGAAACTCTGGCAACCCGCGTCTACCGACTGGCCGCCGACGAACGGTTGGCAGAAGCATCAACAGCCGCGCTCGCCATCGTTGTCGTCGGTGTCGTGCCGGTGCTCGTTCTGTCACGTGCGATCGCCAGGTCCCGGCCGGGCGATGATCAGGCTCCATGATGGCCGATCACGCTCCTGGAGCCACTTTTCCGCAAGTTGCACGATACGCCCGGTGCCTTCGTCATTCCCAATCCGTGGGATGCGGGCTCCGCCAGAATTCTGGCCGCCATGGGCTTCAAGGCGCTCGCCACTGCCAGCTCCGGCATGGCTTTCGGCTTAGGTTTGCCCGACGGCGCTGTGACGCCAGATCTTGTGCTGCAGCGCTGTCGGGGCCTCATCACGGCGACCAACCTAACGGTCTCCGCTGATATGGAGAAGGGATTCGGCGCCAGCCCCGAAAGAGTTGCCGAAACGATCCGTGCTGATGCTGCGGTGGGGCGAGACCAGGCTCGAGTTGGTCATTGAGCGCCTCGCGGCGTTCGAAAACGCCGGAGCCGATGTCCTCTACGCACCGGGGCTTCATACGCTGGAAAGCATGCGGGAGGTGTGCTCTGCGCTGCAATGCCCGGTCAATGCCGTGATCGAGATGTCGGACACACCGTTTTCAGTCGCTGAGATCGCTGAAACCGGCGTGAAACGGAGCAGTCTCGGTGCCGTTCTGACCCGCACGGCCTACGATGCGATGATCAAAGCGGCGACCGAGATCAGAGACAACCAGTCCTCAGGCTTTGCCGAAGACACGATCGACTACGACAGACTGGAGTCCTTCTTCCGCTCCTAGGAGCACCCGGCAGCCTGGTACGGCCGCCGGGACGCTACGCTAATAGGATCACTTCCAGCCATTGGCTTCCATGATGTTGAGTGCAGACGACCGGTTTGCACCGAAGGTGGCCACCGAAATATCGTCTTGGGCGAACTCACCATAGAGATCGTCCAGCACCGACCCATGGGCCACGCCTTCAACCGCCGGCCATTCGTTGTTGCCGTCGGCAAAGGCCAACTGCGCTTCGTCGCTCGCAAGGAACTCCAAGAACGCCACGGCATTGGCCGCATTGGGGGCATGGCTCAACACACCCGCACCGCTGATGTTCACATGGGTGCCCCTGTCATCCTGGTTGGGCAGGATGACATCGATCGCGGCTGCCACCGCACGGTCCGCCGGGTCGTCGGAGCGGGTCAAGCGGGCGAGGTAGTAGGTGTTGGCCACACCGATGCTGCATTCGCCGGCAGCAACAGCGCGGATTTGGCCCGTATCGTTCGATTCCGGTTCACGCGCCATATTCGCGACCAGGCCCTGAACCCATGCGGCGGTGGCCTCTTCGCCGTTGGCAGCGATCAGGGAGCCAACGAGTGACTGGTTGTAGATGTTGCCGGAACTGCGAATGCAGATCATGTCGTCAAAGCGCGGGTCAGCTAAATCCTCGTACCGTTCAAGTCCGGTAACACCTGCATCCTCGCGGACCATGATCACCCGAGCGCGCTTGGTGAAAGCAAACCAAAGCCCATCTGGATGACGCAAATTCGCTGGAATACGAGAATCGAGGCTGTCAGAGCTCGTCGCCTGAAAAAGGCCGTCGCTCGCTGCGTTCATCAGATTACTGGCATCAACAGTGAGAAATACATCAGCGGGGCTGTTCACTCCCTCTGTTTTGATCCGCTCAATGAGCTTCCCGGCCTTATCTTCAATAACGTTCACTGTGATCCCGGTCGCCTCGGTGAAAGCAGCGAAAAGGACCTGATCAGAGTCATAGTGACGGGAGGTGTACAGATTGACTTCACCGTCTGCTAGTGCCGGCGGAACGATTGTCATTAGGGCGGCGGCAGAGAGGGAACCGAGAAACCGTCGAAGAGACATGGTGATACTCCGTTATTTTTTGCAATTGAGAATGACTTGCATTTAGAAATCTCATATTAGTCATGCTGCAAATTCAATGCAAGCGAATTTCATTCGTGATTGCGATGATCCAGATCAATTGCCAAAACCGTCGAGCAGATCGAGCAGCAAGCCATCTGTGTCGAAATCCTGATCGTCCTGTTGCGGTGTCTCCGACGGTGTGTAGGGCGCACTGCTTTCACCGGATGACCGACTCAGTAGATCAAGCAAGCCGCCCGAGCCACCGCTTTGCTCCTGACTCTCTGTTTCTGCCGTATCCTCATCACCAGTCAACAACTCCAGGAGTTGTCCCGCTGCGTCCAGCGGTTCCTCCGGCGCTTCCGGCTTGGACGGCACAGTTTCAAGTGGCGCACCCTCGACATCATCGACATTGGCGTCCGCTGTCGATCCGCCGCTGTCATCGGTGATCACATCCAACACGGCGCCTGCGGCACCGCCCAGCTCTTCCTCACCCAGTTTTCGCAGCGCGGTTTCCGCGGCTCGCTGAACCAGGAAGTTCTCAAGGCCCCGCGTATCGACAACCTGCTCCGGGCCATCGATCGGGCCGTTGACGGCGATGGGGATCGTGGGGGCCTCGGGGTGGTCAGTAAGCCGAGCATCACCTTCGAGGTCGATCCACCAGCGCGGCAGATCAGCCGCCAAGCGGAAGTCGCCACGCCCGCCCTCCAAAACCACGACGATATAGTCCGAACGCACCACACCATTGTCGATCTGCAAGGTGCCGTCGGCCGCCGTGATCGGCGTTTCTCCCCCCGACGAGGCCTGAGCCAGAAGTCCGGCAATGGCGAGCTCGTCATCCAGGCTGCCGAGACGATCGCTGATCGCGCCAAGATCAAAACCGTGAACAGCACCGTCACGCAAAGAAACACTGCCATCGCCGGCCAGGGACTGGATCAGATCGCGCTGGTTCAAGCCGGCGCTAGTCATACCAAGGTCAAGGAACAGCCGGCCCGTCAGCTTGTCGTTCTCGGCAAAGTGGCGCATCGCCTGCGCCATATCGGCATCGGCCAGCACGACGTTCAGCTCGATCGCGTGAGGCACACCAGGCTCAACCACGCCGTTGATCGCCACCTGCCCCTCGAAGATGCGCCCGTCTAACCGCTCGATCACGAGCACACCGCCTTCCGCTTCGGCCACCACGACTGGACTCTCAATCGCCATACCCTGGAACAGCAGGCGCTCGGCCACCAATTCAAGACGCAGATCCAGCGCGTCGAGAACGCCAAGATCGATCTCTTCACTGGACCAGCGCTGCGCCTGACCAGTGTCCGTGTCGCCCAGAGTACCGCCGGAGGTCACAGCGAGAAACGGATCAAGTGCCAGCTCGCCCGCTTCCAGGCGCGCACGCACCGATGGCCGGTCCGTGCCCAATGTCATGCTCAGTTTGCCGTGAAGCGTCGACGGCCCGACGACCGAAGGTGCCAGGGCCATGTCGATTAGGTCCTGGGTGCCTGCCGCGGTGAGGCCGAGATCAATCGGCCCGAGGTCAGGGAAACCGCCATCAACGCCGACATCACGCAACAGGGTGGCCAGCTCGTCATGTTGCACCTGCGCACGCACGTCAAACTGCGGAGCGTCCCGAAGAGCCTCCACAGAACCGCTTGATCGCACGGACGCATCAAGAACGGTCAGAACAGCATCGAACTCTGCCCCATCGAGATCGGTTGTCACATCGGCGGCAAAGGACAAGTCGGAGTCAACGGCCTCCGGCAGCTCAACGCCCATGACGTCCGCCAGGGCGCGGTAGCTTCCGCTCACCAGCCCGACGCGTCCGTCGAACCCGATCTCTCCGAAGGGCTCCAGCAGGGTTCCGTCAACACTGAAGGACCCGAGATCGGTCTTGAGACGTTGGCGAACGACGGCCTGGGTGGCATCCCCCGTGATGTCGCCCGCCAGTTCGACGGCACCTAGCTCTGCAGGATCTATGGGCAAGTCAATCCCGGCCAGGCGCAACACGCCTCCGGCATCAGGCGCCTGAAGCCCGATCTGCAACGACACCGTTTCGGCCACGGGATCAATGGTGCCCGACGTCCGCATCGCCGCACCGGCAACATCGGCTGCGCCAAGCGTGTTGAGATCCAGCACACCATTCAGCACAGAACCATCGGCCACCAGGCTGCTCACGGACACACCGTTGTAGGTCAACGCCTGAATATGAAGCTCCAGATCGACATTGGCCCGTTCGAGCCAGGGGCTCAGTGCGGGAAGCGACAGCGGCAATGCCCCGGAGGGCTCGCCTTCCTCACGTTCACTCGCAACAGCGGGCAGATAGGCATCGAGATTGATCTGGTCCAGACGGAACTCGGCCGTGATAGTTGGAACCTCTTCGAGCTTCGCTGCCACACCCCCGGTCAGACGTGATGAATCCAGCGAAAGATCAAGTGAAGTCACCGCCAGAACGTCCAACGAGGCCACGACATCGCCACTGAAGTCGAGCCGGCGCAGGCGCTCGTCGGCAATCTCCTGCATCGGCTCGCCCAACCATGCCAGTGTGCCCCTGAGATTGTCGGATATGACTTCAACGGGCCCACGGAAGGTCGCCTGCCCGTCCTCCGCGGTCACAGCGCCGCTTGCCGCAACCGATGTTCCGCCGGGTAGCAGCGCGTTGGCCTGCTCGAGTGTCCAGACTCCCTCTTCGAGGCCCGCCGAAAGCTGGACGTAGCGAACCGGTTCGCCTCGAAAGATCGCCGCCTCGACAAGCAGATCAGCATCGACAAGCAGTGTATCGGGCCACGGCGCATCACTCCCGGCACTCTCTGATCCTTCTCCCGTGCTCGCAAACAGGGGTAACAAGGCATCGAGATCGAGCCTGTTGACCGCAAGAGACAGCTCAGCGGCAGGCGCATCACCGATAGTGACGAGAACACTGCCGGTCACATTGCTTTCGCCCAGTTCGATGGCGAGATCATTGAGATGTACAAGCTGTGACGACGCCGAGACACCGGCATCAAAGCGCAGCGGCATATCATGCAGGGCTGCCGGGAGTGTCTGGTGTCCCGTGAGGCGGGCCAGATCACCGAGACGGATGAGGCGGACCTCGGTCTGTCCGGCCACGGCCACGGGGTCAGCATCCAGTGCGACCGTTCCCGCGATCTTGAGCGACACATCGTCGCCCGCAGCCAGCACCACATTCACCGGCAGCTGGGTACGAGAAAGCCGACCCAGGTCGGCATCAAGCGCCCAGGCTTTGCCATCGAGATGAAACGCTCCTCGGGCCTCGAAGGGACCGTCCGCGCCCAGGGCAACGATCCAGAGATCAACCTCTTCGAAGACGCGCTTCTCCCCAGCATCACGCCATTCGATCCGGCCATCCTGGATGTCGACCAACTCAATTTTGACCGGCGGTGGCGCACTGCCGGGGTTATCGGTCGAAGCAACCGGCTCGAACTCCCAGCTTGCTGGGCCGTCCGCCCGGGTTTCCAGAATCACCACAGGTTCGATCAGCCGTATACGTTCAACCACGACATCAAAGAATGCCAGCGGCAACAGCGAAACCACCGCCAGAACTTCGGGAAGCTCCAGAAAGGCGTCTCCCGACCCACCGGGCGCGCCGGCCACGGTGACGTCCTCGAGAGCAATGGCCAGATTTGGAATGAAGGTGACTCGGATATCACCATCGATAGTAACGTCCCGGCCGGTCGCAGCTTCCAGCTCAGCCTCGACCTCGGGCTTGTAGTGGTTGAAATCGAGCGTCATCAGGACAACAACCGCGCCGATCAGCGCGACAACAACGAGGCTGACGACAATCAACAGAAACTTGCGCAACGATGCCTCCGTATTCTGTCGACAACCGCCCCGTTGTTGGTCGACACCGTAATCTGCTCTAAAGTGGTGACGGTTTCACCCTAACGAAACCACCGCGTCCCGAGCACCTTGCCGTGATGCGGTCATACCAGACAACGTACCACGCAAGAACACGCATATGGCCGACGTCATCGATCTGGAAACCTACCGCAAGAAGCTCGCCGAAAACGGGGAATCACGGCCGCCGCGGCGCAGACGCACGCCCGGAGGCCGCGGCTTTGGCGATATGAGTCATCACCTCTCGAATGCGACGCCCAGCGATCCGGGCACGGACGACAACGATGACGAACCGCCCCAGGCCGGATGATCCCGGTTTTTCCTGACATCTCCAAAGCGGCCTTCCGGGAGAACTGATGGTGACGACCACAACCGACCGCCTGATTCGTCTGGTCCGCAACGAGCAGACCACGCTGGCAGGCCTTGCCGTCCTGATCGGACTGGCTGCCTCGCTGGGCTGCATTGCCTTCCGGCACCTCATAGCCGGAACACAGCTCGCAACCTGGGGTGCTGCCACCGAACGTCTGGCAAGCCATGTGGCAGAATTGCCGTGGTGGCTGATCCTACTGATCCCGGCCGGCGGCGGCCTCGTGATCGGTATGATACGCCGTTACCTCTGTCATGACGGACGCCTTCACGCCGTCGCAGATGTCGTGGAGGCCACGGCCCTGCGTGGCGGGCGCATTCGCCTGCGCGACGGACTGGTTGCCGCCGCAGGTTCCGCGCTGACCCTGGGAACCGGCGGATCGGCGGGCCGTGAAGGGCCCGTGGTGCATCTGGGCGCCACCATGGCGTCCCTGGCCGCCCAGAAATTCGGCCTGCGACGCAGCGCCACCATGACCCTGCTGGGCTGCGGCGTCGCAGCGGCAGTCGCCACCTCGTTCAACGCGCCGATTGCCGGGGTTTTCTTCGCCCTCGAAGTCGTGGTCGGTCACTACGGCCTTTCTGCCTTCGCACCAGTGGTGCTCGCCTCTGTCGTCGGCACCATCGTGACTCGTATCCATTACGGCGACTTTCCCGCCTTTATCGTGTCCGATCACGCCATCGTTTCGTTCTGGGAAATTCCCGCCTTCGGCATCCTGGGTGTCGTGGCCGCGGTAGCCGCCTGGGTTTTAATGCGCAGTATCTTCGTCGTTCAAGACTGCGTCGAACGGCTGAAGATTCCGATGATCGCCGCCCCGGTGACCGGCGGCCTGCTGGTCGGCGGCATCGCGCTGTCCTTCCCCCAGGTTCTTGGCGTGGGCTACGAGGGCACAGATCTGGCACTCAACGGCGGGCTGGCGCTGTCGTTCATGATTGCGCTCGCCATCGCCAAGATCGCCGCGACGGCGTTCACTCTGGGCTGCGGCTTCGGCGGCGGCGTCTTCAGCCCGTCGCTCTTTGTCGGGGCCATGGTCGGCGGCGCCTACGGTCTGATCGCAACCAGCTTCATGCCGGAGATGGCAAGCCACCACACGGTCTACGCTATCGTCGGCATGGCCGCGGTGGCCGGTGCAGTCCTGGGCGCGCCCATCTCGACGATTCTGATCGTCTTCGAGCTCACGGCCAACTTCGACCTCACCATTGCCGTGATGATCGGGACAGCCTTGGCGTCTCTGCTGGTGAACCATGTCGGCGGCCGATCGTTCTTCCAGTGGGTTCTCGAACGGCGAGGCATAGACCTCTCGGGCGGCCATGCGCACCATCTGCTCAGAAGCCAGGCAGTCAGCACCATCATGTCGCCTGCATTTGCGAGCCTCGCCCCAGCCGATACGTTCGACACAATCCGTACAAGGCTCTACGACCATCCCAATGGTAACTTCGTTGTGGTCGACGACAATGGAATTCTGGTCGGCGTAGTGACCATGGAAGACCTGCGCTCTGTCCTCTTCGGCGACGCGGAGGAAGACCGGGACCTCACGGCCGCAGACCTCGCACGCCGGACCGGCCATGTACTCATAGCCGACGACACGCTGGCCAGCGCGCTCGAAGCCATGGAGGTCTGCGACGACGACTTCATTCCGGTTGTCGACGGTCTGGAGACCTCGAAGGTAACCGGCATCCTGACCCAGCGATCTCTGGTGAAAGCTCACAACCGGGCACTGACGGAAGCCGCCGCCGAACGGGCCTGAGCGCTCTGTCCACAGACCCCGAGCCATGCCCGGAAGCTCCGCTCGCAGGCCCGAATGTTTATGATAGGTTCCAGCCTGTCATGACCGACCTCTTCGAAGCTTCCGCACCCCCACCGCCGCCGTCAGCTGGATCGCACCTGCTTGGCAGTCTGAATGAAGAGCAACGTCAGGCCGTGGAAGCGGTTGACGGTCCGGTTCTGGTGCTGGCCGGCGCGGGCACCGGCAAGACGCGTGTGCTGACGGTGCGCCTGGCGCATATCCTGGCAACCCGCCGCGCGGCGCCCGGCCAGCTTCTGGCCGTGACCTTCACGAACAAGGCCGCACGCGAGATGTCCGAGCGTGTGGCCGGGCTGATCGGCCGACCCACCGAGGGCATGTGGCTCGGCACCTTCCACGCCATCGGCGCGCGCATTCTACGCCGCCATGCGGAACTGGTGGGCCTGCGCTCGAACTTCACGATCATCGATATGGACGACCAGCTTCGCCTGATGAAGCAGATAATCGAGGCCAACCAGATCGACGAGAAGCGCTGGCCCGGACGGGTTCTCAACCACATCGTCTCCCGCTGGAAGGACAAGGGCTGGACGCCCGACCAGGTGCCGGCCGAGGACGTCGGCGACTTTGCCCACGGCAAGGGCATCGAGCTCTATCGCGACTACCAGCAGCGTCTGGCGGAGCTCAACGCCGCCGACTTCGGCGATCTGTTGCTGCTCTGCCTCGAGCTCTTCCGCGAGCACCCCGACGTGCTGGCCGACTACCACCGTCGCTTTCGCTACATCCTGGTCGACGAGTATCAGGACACCAATATCGCGCAGTACCTCTGGCTGCGCCTGCTGGCCCAGGGATCGAAGAACATCTGCTGCGTCGGCGACGACGACCAGTCGATCTATGGCTGGCGCGGCGCGGAGGTCGGCAACATCTTGCGCTTCGAGGATGACTTCCCCGGCGCTGTTGTCGTGCGACTGGAACGCAACTACCGCTCGACCCCGTATATTCTGGGCGCGGCGTCGGCCCTGATCGCTCATAACCAGGGCCGTCTGGGCAAGACACTCTGGACCGAAGCGGTCGACGACGAGATGGGCGAGCCGGTCAAAATCCAGGGTGTCTGGGACGAGGCCGAAGAAGCCCGCACGGTCGGCGAGACCATGGAGGACCTGCAGCGCCACGACCATGCGCTCAACGACATGGCTGTTCTGGTGCGTGCGGGCTACCAGACCCGCGCCTTCGAGGAACGGCTGATCACCATCGGCGTGCCCTACCGGGTCGTGGGCGGTCTTCGCTTTTACGAGCGGCAGGAAATCCGTGACGCCTGCGCCTACTTTCGGCTGATCCGCCAGGGTGACGATGATCTCGCGTTCCAGCGCATCGTCAACACGCCCAAGCGGGGGCTGGGCCACAAGTCCCTGCAGACACTCTACGCCATCGCGCGAGGACGCGGCCAGTCCCTGCTCAGCACCTCCGAACAAGTCATCACGACGGACGAACT
>CEUN01029061.1_pt1 | contig 40996 bp, 34 predicted proteins | sample 361501 | NCBI WGS metagenome assembly CEUN01 (sample SAMEA2622801, study PRJEB7988) | marine metagenome | biome: marine biome (ENVO:00000447); feature: marine epipelagic mixed layer (ENVO:xxxxxxxxx); material: "saline water (ENVO:00002010), including plankton (ENVO:xxxxxxxx)" | depth 120 m | reverse complement strand
TGTACAGGGTCTCTTCAATACTGCCGACCCAGAGAAGCATCTCGAACCAGTACAAGGGCTAAACGCCCGGGGTGTTTCCGACACCCATGGTCAAGGGGTGTTTTAGGGCGGTATTGGGAATCTTTGTCCTACTTTCTTCGCCGTTGGTAGTGGCACAGTCGCAGGTCGAAATGGAAAGTGTCGTCGTTCTTGACGAGGTAGATCTTGGCTTAGAGGGAGCGTCTGTTTCTCCGGATGGAAAGACAATTCTAGCCTATGGGGCTGAATCTGCGGTATTTGTAATCGAGTCCGAGGCGCCAGGAAACAATTCGAAATCTGATTTTATTGGCGATGAGAATCTACTGGATGCGTCATTCCATCCCAGTGGCAATACTGCACTTCTAGTTGGTGAGATGGGGCTGGTGTTGAGGTTCATTTCTGTCAACAGCACTATCGAGATCGCAGGAGGTGCTTCGAACTTCGGAAGCACCGAACTAAAGGCAGTATCTTGGAACGGAGATGGTAGTTGGGCCTATATTGGTGGAGAGGATGGTTGGATTTGGAGATTCAGAGCATTGAATGGAGGGGGTTTGGAGGCGATTCCTCTCGAAAATAGGGGTGAAAGTGACGTTAACTCAATTTCTTGCCTTCGGGGTTACAATATCTGCATCGTTTCATCCAGTGTCGATGGGATTGGTGTAATAAATCAAGAGCACGAGTTATTTTGGATCGGGGGTTATGGCAATCCTTGGATTGATGTCACTTGTCCCTCAAGTACCTCAATGGAATGTGTTGCCATCTCCTCTGACTTGACGATTGCTAGAATCAGGATGAACATGGAAGATCCATCGAAAACTACAATTTATGACAATGAAATCGTACAATTGAAGGAATTTGACGGTATTATGACTGGTATAAACGTCCAGAAAGACGGAAGTTCTCTCATTTCATTGGCACCATTTGGATTGATTGAACACGACTTAGAGGAAAGTAAATCATTCCACTGGTTGGATAATACTGACGCGGTAGACTTCGACGCCTCGATATCGGGGGAGAGGATTGTTTCCACATGGGGCACTGGACCATTCGAAGGGTGGGTACTTACCGGTAGTGGAACTGTCGTTTCATTCACAATGTCTACGACGGACGAAGGAGGGGCGATGCTCGAAATCTGGATTGGGATAATTATCCTCGGTGGTGCTTCCTTGATGATCGTCTCCCTATTGACTAGTTCTTCGCCAAGACTTAGCAGATGGGTGACGAAAAAAATCGGAAGTGAAGAAGAGCGGAAAAGTGTGATCAGGGAAGAAAGGCGACTTTCGAAGAAAAAGGGACGAGCATAAATTCATGTGCAAACTTGCTCGCGAGGGGCTGAGAACATGGCATACGAGGCATTAGACTTCTACGACATCGATTCCCTGCTGACCGAGGAAGAGAGAATGGTTAGAGACATGGTAAGAGACTGGGTAGAAGACAGAGTCCTTCCAAATATTGAGGATGCATGCAGGGATGGGGTATTCCCAGACGAGTGGCGAGCTGAGATTGGAGAGATGGGGATCCTTGGGGCCCCTTTGAAGGGATATGGCTGCCCCGGTCTCTCTTACATTGCATACGGACTAATTTGCCAGGAGTTGGAGCGTGGGGATAGTGGTGTTCGCTCGTTTGCAAGCGTTCAAGGCTCTCTAGCGATGTATCCAATTTGGGACTTCGGAAGCGAGGAGCAGAAAGAGAAATATTTGCCGGGAATGGCAAAGGGGGATTTGGTCGGGTGCTTCGGACTCACAGAGCCAGACTATGGGTCCAACCCTGGTGACATGATCACTCGTGCGGAAGACAAGGGGGATCACTTCCTCCTCAATGGTGCAAAAATGTGGATTACGAATGGAACAATAGCTGACTTGGCGGTCGTTTGGGCCAAGCTCGATGGCGAAATCCGTGGTTTCATTGTTGAGAAGGGGGACGAGGGTTTCAGTGCTCCAGAAATGAAGGGGAAGCACTCACTAAAGGCGAGTGTTACCAGTGAATTGGTTTTCCAGGACTGCAAAATTCCGAAGGATCGAATGCTCCCAAGCGTAAAGGGTCTAAGAGGTCCTTTCAGTTGCCTCAATAATGCCAGATTTGGAATCTCTTGGGGGGCTGTGGGAGCTGCTCAATCATGCTTCAACTCTGCGAGGGAATATGCCCTTAGTAGAATTCAATTTGGACATCCGATTGCTTCATTCCAATTGGTTCAGAATAAACTCTCATGGATGCTTCGTGAGATTACCAAGGGGCAATTACTAGCATTCCACATAGGTAAGAAGAAAGACGACGGCAGTTGGATTCCGGAGCAGATTTCCCTAGCCAAAATGAATAACGTAGACATGGCTCTTGAAATCGCACGCATGTCCAGAGACATCCATGGTGCCAATGGCATCCTAGATGAGTATCCGGTGATGAGGCACATGGCAAATCTAGAATCAGTGAAGACGTATGAGGGTACCCATGACATCCACAATCTGATACTGGGAAGGCACATTACGGGCATTCAGTCTTTCACAAGAGAGCCTTGAACAGCAAGAGTCTGTCGTCCCAATATTGAAAGAGCCTCCTCTGGCCCCGTGAATCGGGCATCATTATGGGAGTGGCGGTTCTTCTGAAGCAGGTCCCGGATACTACTGCTAAGATTAGCATTAGTGGAGGCAGGGTCGATGAGACCTCGATCACAAAGTGGTCAATTAGCCCTTACGATGAGTATGCACTCGAGAACGCCATCCAGTTGAAAGAGTCGGGATTCGGGGATGTCGTAGCGATTACATGTGGCCCTGCTCGAGCCGCAAAGTGCCTCACAGAGGCTGCAGCTGTCGGGGCAGACCGATTAATCCACATTCTGACTGATTCAGCTTTGGACAGCATCCAAGTCCAATCACTACTATCTGCTGCCGTAAAGGAAACCGGGTTCGAGGTTGTGATGTGTGGAAAGCAGGCGGCAGACACAAACAGCGGGTCGACGGGACCAGGTTTGGCTAGCACTTTGGGATTCTCCTGCGTAGGCGGGGTCACGGGAGTGTCAATTGATGGTGGATTGGCCTCTGCTACGCGTCTAGGGCCCTCAGGTTTAGAGAAGGTGGAAGTTGGGGGGCCTTGTGTCTTTACATTTGACAAGGGTGACTCAGAGCTAAGGAGACCGAATGTCAGAGGCATTATGATGGCCAAAAAGAAGCCAATAGATAGCCTCTCACCGGATGAGCTGGGAGTCAGTGACAGTAATTCAATGGTCATAATCAAGGCTCATTCTTCGCCACCAGAGAAGCAACCAGGACAGAAATTCGTTGGTTCTGAGTCAGTTCCTGAGGTGGTAGACAAGTTGAGGGAAGAAGCGAACGTTATCTAGAGGTTGAAACATGAGTACAACAGTAATTTCAGAGTCCATCAATGGTGCCTTGCATCCGGTTACAGCGCAATTAGTCGGGGCAGCATCCTCACTAGGAGGCTCGATAACGGTGATCTGCCCCGGAGGAACGGGTGCCTCCGATGCTGCAAAGATTTCTGGCGTTTCAAAGGTCATATCAGTAGAAGGTGAATGCTTCGAAACCTACGATTGCTCCGCTTGGTCGAAGTCTCTGTCACCCTTGGTCGAAGGAGAACTAATCCTTTCCTCGTCATCCGCAATTGGCAGGGAGTTGATATCGTCAATATCTGCATCAAAGGGAATTCCGGTTGTGCAAGATGTCACTAGCCTAAAGAATGGTTTTTCTGCGACTAGGACTATTTACTCTGGAAAGGCGATCGAAGAAGTAAGTATTTCACCTCCCTGCGCCATCAGCCTAAGGGCCAATTCATTCGAATCGGCAGAAGATGGAGGTAGCGCAGAAGTATCCACGATTAATGTCAGCCAGGAGGTTGCGGTTGCGGTCAAACAGGCACTTGCCAATGCGAGTGAGAGGCTTGATGTCTCCGAAGCAGATATCATAATCTCAGGAGGGAGGGGGATGGGAGAACCAGCAAACTTCTCTCACCTGAACGAAGTCGCAGACGTACTCGGGGCCGCGGTTGGTGCAAGTAGGGCTGCAGTGGATACCTGGGAAGAGATACCACACAGCATGCAAGTGGGCCAAACTGGGAAAACTGTAACTCCTAACCTCTACATTGCAGTTGGGATAAGTGGGGCTATCCAGCATCTCGCTGGAATGCGTTCTAGCAAGTTTATCCTAGCGATAAACAAAGACCCGGAAGCCCCAATCTTTGGTGTTGCGGATTACGGAATCGTTTCCACGTGGGAGGATGCTCTTCCGGTGTTGAAAGAGCAGCTTACCGAACTGCTGTCAAACTGATGCCTGTTCCTTCTCTGAATCGGCCCTTTTCCGTCCTATCCTACTTAGGTACTCCTCGGTTACCCCCCCGGTAACATATACGCCATTGAAGCAAGAGCAGTCAAAATCAACTGGAGAGTCTGTACCTGCACCCGTGCAGGATTCTACAAGATCCTCTAGATCCTGATAGATCAGCCAATCAGCCCCTATAGAGTTGCAGATTTCCTCTGTTGTCTTTCCATAAGCGACATATTCCTCCCTGGCCGGCATATCGATCCCGTACACATTCGGATGGATGATCGGGGGAGATGATGAGGCAAACAGCACCTTTGAAGCTCCGGCATCCCTCGCCATCTGGACGATTCTCCTAGATGTATTTCCCCTGACTATGCTATCATCTACAATCAAGACTGTCTTACCTTCGAACTCCTCGTCGATTGTATTCAGTTTCTTCCTAACCGAGTCCTTCCTGATCTTCTGGCCTGGCATTATGAAAGTCCTCCCAATGTATCTATTCTTGACAAACCCCTCTCTATAGGGGATACCCAAGGAACTAGAAAGCCCGAGAGCTGCTATTCTTCCACTGTCTGGTACTGGAATGACTGCATCTATTTCATCACCCTGGAATGAGTTAGAGATCCTCTTTGCAAGGGATTCCCCCATCCTCAATCTTGCCTTGTGAACTGAAATCCCGTCAATTACAGAGTCGGGTCTGGCAAAGTAGACGTGTTCAAAGACGCATGGAGTGTGAGTAATCTTGGGGTGGCAAACCTTTGAGATCATCCGACCATCCATCCTTACAATTACTGCTTCACCTGGGTCTACGTCTCTTTCCATCTCGAAGCCGAGTGACTGGCAAACTACGCTTTCTGAGGACACTAGCCTTTCGGTGAAGTTTTCGGAGTCTCTCTTTCCCATGAATAGTGGGCGTATTCCATTTGGATCCCTGAATGCAACCATGCCCCATCCGGTAATCAGGCATACTACACTGTAACTTCCTTCTACCCTCAAGTGAGTCCTCTCGACTGCTCGGAAGATGTCGTCCTCTTCCAGGGCGTGCATGCCCCCTGGTCGGCCATCTACTGATCTCTGGATCTCTGCTGCGAAAAGGTTGAGCAGTGCCTCTGAATCAGAACTAGTGTTAATTCTTCGATGATCATATTCTAGTAAGCCGGAAATTATGTCAGGGGTGTTATTCAGATTTCCATTATGAGCTAGGCTGACTCCAAATGGAGTATTAGTGTAGAAGGGTTGTGCTTCTGCGGAAGAGTTTGATCCAGCAGTTGGATATCTTACGTGCCCGATCCCCATTGTTCCTACTAATTTCTTCATATGGCGCTCAAGGAAGACATCCCGGACTAATCCATTTGCTCTCCGATGGCAGATATTATCTGAATCGCTGGTAACTATTCCAGCTGCATCTTGACCCCTATGCTGCAGCACAATTAGTCCATCGTAGACTGAATTAGCGACTTGATTTCCCGGAGCGCCAACTATTCCGATGATTCCGCACATCGGCTATCATTCCTGGGTATGCAACCAGGCCTTAGGCGTTTCCGGCAGGCGTCACTTCTTCTGGGACATGGATCTATTGCGCTTATTCCACCTGAACTTCCGAAGTCTAGCGGTATCGCCATACCCGCAACTTGCGCATTGGCCCTTTTGCTTGTGATACGAATGGCGACCACATCTCCTGCAACGAATGTGAGTGGATTTCTGCCTCTTGCCCATACTCGGTGTACCCTTTGACATATGTTTCACCCCGCTAAGACGACGCGTCCACCGACCGATTTGTTAAGAGGCTTATCCTGAACAATACCAATGTAATTACTGCCAAAAAGATGGGAAATAGCTGGAGCAAACCCAAGATTGCAGATGACATGGCTAATTCCAATGAGGCAAATTTACTGAAATTTGTAGAGATGTTAGCCGTATAGAATGCAGTAGTCCCTATGGCCAAAGCAGAAAAAAATGCTAGTGAACGATTGTATGAATTGTAAGTGGAAACAAAATGAATTAATGCAATAAAGGAGAAAACTAGGCATCCTCCTGAAACAAGCAGCAGGGCTTCTGAGAGGTCAATTCCCATACTAATCTCCCCTCAGTCTTCTTTCCAGAATCGTCCGTACAAGAATCCCTTCCTCATTCGATAGAGGCTCTGACTCATCTCTCAGTCCTGATGATCTCTCAGCCATATATGTTACAATGATGACTACAATTAGACTTACTAAAAGACCGAGGATTACCAATAGCCCTCTAGCGGTCCCTAGAATCGAGAATGTGTTTCTCTCGGAGAAAAGGAAAAGCCATGATCCTGTGACCAATAGCCAACCGGAAACAAGCCCCGGAAGGCTGCGTTCCCCATAAGTAGAATTTTGGAGAATTATCATTGCACCTATTGAAAGAGGGAATGCAATAAAAATCGATTTTAGGATTGATCCGTGCAGTTCCTTTCCCCCTTCGGTTAATTCATCGGGTAGAAGGACAAGGCAAGTAAAGCCCAATAGCACCAATGGGAAACCGAACCGACTCCTGTCAAAGGATGGGCCCATTCGATGGAAGCTATTCCCGGCTGAAATGATCATGAGGGAAATCCAGATTACCCAGTCGCCACCGAACATGAATTGCGGGCAATGACTAGATTCTTGTGTTTTTCTTGGACGTGGTCTGGCAATCTGGTCGAATCGCTCGACTAGATTCATATACGGGTCATCGGTGGCTCGCGGCGCAGAAGAAGCTAGGTGATGCAAGAATGGTCAAGATGCCGAGGAAAATAATGCGTTACAGCCCCTTTGCTGGAAAGCATACCGAGCACACTGTTGAGAGAGTCAAAAAGAGAAGGGCAAGTGAGCTTAAATGGGGTCAGAGACGGTTCAGAAGAGTTACTTCGGGATACAGAGGTTTCCCCCGGCCAAAGCCATCGGGAGAGAAGCCTACCAAGAGAGTGAACCTAGTTTTCAGGTGTACTGAGACTGGCAAAGCCCATTCCCCAAAGGGCAAGAGAGCTAGAAAGTTCGAACTTGTGGATAACTGAGGTGAAAAATTGGCTGGAAAATTCCTAAGAGTGAGTTGCAAAGACTGTGGAAACGAGGCTACACTCTTCGACAGGGCTTCGACTACAGTGGCCTGTCCAATTTGCGGGTCGACCCTTGCAGAACCAGCTGGCGGACTTGCCAATCTAACCGGATGTACCGTGGTTGAGGTTCTGAACTAGAGGGGCGGAATCTTGGCGGATTTAGCGAACGACTGGCCTGAAGAAGGAGAGTTGGTCGTTTGCTCGGTCAAAAGCGTGAAAGAAAACGGCGCATATCTAGACCTAGATACCTATCCCGAGAGAGAGGGTTTCGTATTCATTGGGGAGATCGCTACAGGATGGGTCAGGAACATTAGGGCCCACGTTAGAGAGGGCCAGAGAGTTGTGGCCAAGGTAATCGGAATTAAGAAAGAGAGGGATAGCGTAACCCTCTCGATAAAATCCGTTTCTGAGGAGCGTAGAAGAGATGCCCTCCAGTCCTGGAAGAACGAGCAACGGGCGTCCCAGATTATGAGGGTCGCGGCAGAGAGGATTGGTTGGAACGAGGAGAAGACGGCTGCAGTTTCCGAAGAGATGAGGGATTCCTTTGGCTCCCTTTATGGGGCTCTAGAGGAGTGCGCCATCACCGATAGTGCACTTGAGGATGCTGGATTCAAGGGTGACTGGATAGCAGCGGTTACAGAACTGGCAATCGAAAACATCGTCCCCCCGTTCGTGGAAATTAGGGGCCTGTTTGAGATCAAGGTTTGGGGTCCAGAAGGAGTTGATGCGATTAGCGGTGCTCTACAGGCAGCAGAGGATTGCGCAGAAGGGGAGGAAGAGGTCACTCTTACTTGCCATTATGATGGGGCACCCAACTACCGGGTCGACGTCAAAGCGCCAGATTACCCATCGGCAGAGGCTGTTTGGGAAGCGGCCCAAGAGGCTGCGTCGAAGAAGATCGTTTCCGTCGAAGGTTCGATAGCCATTGAAAGGCTCTGAAAGCCCCAATATGGGAAGATACTTCATGAACCTAATCGATGGGCTCGTCTTCGTCCATGGCTAGAACTAGGCTTCAACGCTGCACCAAGTGCAAGTCATTTGGCCTAGGTTCGAAGTGCAAGGAGTGTGGTGGAAAGATGGAGTCGGCGACGGCTCTGAAGTTCTCTCCAGAGGACCCACAGGGTGCTAGGCGAAGGAAAAGGCAGGATGCTGGAAGTGAGAAATGGGTCAAATCACTCCCTAGCCCGAGGAAGGATGATGACTCGTGAATAGGACCAGAGTCCATTGGCTCGAGGGAAAAGGACTCCCCAAGCACTCCATGATACTAGAAGCAGTGCCCGGAGTGGGCAACATTGGGAAGATTCTAGTCGACGGTCTGATTGAGAAGCACCCCTCAAGAACCATCGGATGGATTCTGCATCCCGACTTCCCCCCTCATGCGACAATGTCTGATGAGGGTTTGATCGGTCCACCAAGACTGGATATCATAGACGTAATTCTTCCCAATGGTGAGAGCGTTTGCATTGTCACTGGAGTCATGCAGCCGATGACCGCCCCCGGACAATTCGAGGTAGCGGAGTCGATTCTTAGATTGGCGAGCGATTCTGAGGCGAGTCGGTTGCTTGTTCTAGCGGGATTGGCTGCGGAACCAGACTGTCGGTCGATTTACGCAGTCTGCTCTGACAAAGGTTTCCGGAAGACTCTCGAGAAGGAAGACATCTTGGTGAGTAGAAGTCAGCCAAAGGGTGGGATGATCGGAGTCGCTGGAATGGTACTATCATTGTCCACAACACTTGGTGTACCTACTCTCGGAGTCATAGCGGAGACGGTCGGTGCTAGTTCCGATGTCCTCGCAGCGGACAGGATGGCGAAGTGGATAGAGCAGGCCTTCGAAGTACCACTGGATCTCGATCTTGACACCACTAAGGAGACTGCTGCCAAGTTGATGGAGAAGATTGGAGGCGATGGTTCTATTGAGGACTATCTTGCAATGGAGGAAACTGAGGCTTCATCGGACTTCTACGTCTGATTGGACCTACCTTCTCCTCCTTCTCTTGCTGTTCCCTCGTCCTCCGGATGAGGATTCCTCGACAGAAATTCTCCTTCCCTTGAATTCCGACTTGTTCATCGCCTTGATCGCAGCCCTGGCTTCCTTCTTGTCTGCGAATGTGATGAATGCGAATCCCCTCGGCTTCTTGGTTTCCTTATCCATTGCCATATGGACGTCATTCAGTTTCCCATGAACGGAGAATGCCTCCCTTAGGTCGTCTTCAGTGGCATCGTAAGACACGCCGCCAATGAACAGCTTTACTCCGAACTCCTTCTGGGCCTTGCCTCTGGCTTTCTTCATCACCTCTCTCTCCTTAGCGAGGTCGTCCTTGCTCGCCTTTCCAGTCTCCACCCTATCCATGCAGTCTCGGCATCGGAGTGGTTTTCCAGGAGTCGGTTTGAATGGGACCTTAGTCTGTGTTCCGCAGAGCGTGCACTTTGCGGGATGCATCTCCCTCTGAGGCCTTCCACCACCCCTTCCTCTCGAAGATGGCGACCTCTTGGCAGATTCCGGGATCTCGTGGGACCAGCCTCTCCTGTGGTCTGCTACTGGGGACAAGTATGGTCTTGCTCCGTCATGGCCCAGCATTGACTCTGCTTCGCTGGACCATCTCTCGCCGGGGCGGTTTAACTTCTGGATGTCTGATCCCCTGGGTATCTCGAAACCGTGTCCGAAGCCATTGGAGAGGGATCTGAACCCTCTGTAATCACAGCGTTGGCACTCGACGTTGAAGTCAGGAGTGGTCTCACTTGGGAGCAGGTTCTCCCCACAAGGAGGACAAGCTGCGTAGATGACTCCCAGGTCGGGGTTCCCCTTTGTCGTAGCCTTGAGCATCGGCTCGACATTGATGATCTTGGCACGAACGATATCACGCTTCCTCATCGCGTCGCCAGCTGATGGGATGAATCTGTCAACGATCTCAGAGACATAAACGTCAGCGAATAACTTCAGAGCTGGAACGGCCCTGTGGCCAGCTTCGTTGGTCTCTATGTGAAGGACGCGGAGTTCTGCAGTCTTCTCGTTTAGTCGGTTAACCTCTCCGATGATGACATCACCAATCTTGGGAGAATTTATCGGGGGTGCTGATGATTCTACAGAAATGACTCCAGAGTTGCTCACAAGGTTGCCAGAGAGTACAGCCACGGGACCTCTGTCGGTCATATAGAGGCCATGGCCCAATTCTTCCCCCGGACCTACTTCAACAGAATATCCAGGGGTTACTTGGTCTCCGACAGATGCTGGCATCGGCTCGCCGAGCCGAAGACCCCCTATGAACGGTACGGATACCGAAAGGAGGACCTTCACGGGGGTGAGATTCTCCACAATGATGCTCTAGTTCTACCTCTCTTACTTGTATGGTGCGCATAGGTTTCAGGAAGTGCAAAGTCGAATTCCCCATATTTCTCTGAAAACCAACCGATTTGGTCAAAGAATTTCTGAATGTGAGTCGCCTCCGCACTGTGCATAATATGTGCAACTGAACCGATTGAAACTATTGTTTCAAGAAAAGGCCTGTCAGCTGCTTCTGACTGCGTCCCCCATGGAGGATTAGAGAGAACAAGATCTGCTTCGTGGAAATTACCTCCCATTTCACCGATTCGGAAATTTACGACATTTGCTCTTTCACTAAGCCCTAGAGACTCCAAATTCCTCCTGCAGACTTTGCAAGACCTCTCATCCACCTCCACAAGTGTCGCAGATTCTGCTCCCATCAGGATAGAGCCGATTCCCAATATCCCATTTCCAGAACCAAGGTCAACAACTCGGCAACCGTCGGAGATATCGTTGAAGGCATTGATGTCGAACAGCCATCTAGCTGCCAGCTCGCCCTCTGTCTGATATTGCTCCAAATCCAGGTTCTGCGTAGAAATTCGCTCCAACTTGGAGAGTTGAATAGCCAATGAGCGGAGGCGCATGACACTCCATTGAGCATGGGGGTTTGAATTAATCCAAAGACGAGATTTCAATGCATAGTTAAAATACTCTCGATAATTTTCTCCAAATATGGAGGTACTGGGGATAGCCTATATTGCTCTTGGGCTTCTTGCTGGGGCCTCTTTCGGATGGGCGCTGGCCAGAACAAAAAGTACTGAAGCTTCAAATTCAGCAGAGGAGGAGTTGATTCGTGCCAGAGCACTTCTAGAAGCAGGAAGCAAGGCGGAAGAAAGAGTTAGGGAACAGATGCTTGATGGATTCAAACTGGCTGCTGGTGAGGCTTTTTCTCTGGCTGTAGAGGCGGCTGACAAGCAGAAAGAGTCGTCATTCAAGAAGGCCACAGATGATCTAACAAATTCCATTGGCGAATATATTTCTGCGATCCAGGAAGCCAAAGAAAAGGACATCCAGAGAGCTGCTAAACTTGGTGAGAAGGTCGATAATGTCAGCTCACTAGGGACTACTCTTGCCCATGAAACTAGAGAGTTAACCTTGGCACTTAGAGGAGACTCCCAGGCACAAGGGGCCTGGGGGGAGGTCGTGGTGGAGAATCTGTTGCAGAGCATGGGCTTCGTGGAGGACAGAGACTATGTCAAACAAGAGTGGGACAGAGGAAAGGATGGTGAAAAGGGGAAGCGAGCTGACTTTATCCTGAAACTCCCCGAAAATCGCCAAGTAGTTATTGATTCGAAGGTTTCTCTTACTGCATACACGGAATATGTTAATGCAGAAGATGAGTCAGTATCGGAATCTGCAATGAAGGCTCACTGCAGGTCTATTAGAGAACACTCCAAGAAGTTGGCATCGAAAAACTATGAGGAAATGGAAGGATACAACACTCCAGATTTTGTCCTCATGGTAGTCCCATTGGAAGGTGCTTTCATCGATGCAATGAGGGAAGATCCAATGCTCTTCCAAGACCTGGTGGCCAATAGGAGAGTAAAGGTCGTAAGCGGGTCTACACTGATGCTAACACTAATGCTTATTCAAGAATTATGGAAGCGAGAAAAACAGTCTAAAAACCAGCAAAAGATAGTTGAAAGGGCCGGGAAGCTCCATGACAAGGTGGTTCTTTTCTTAGAGTCTTTCAGTGCCGTTGGATACGAGCTTGGACAAGCTTCTGATGCTTATGAGAGGGCGATGGAACAGCTTAGCTCCGGAACTGGGAATGTGATTAGGCAGACTGAGATGCTGAAGGAGCTAGGTGCGAAGACCAAGAAGGATCTACGAGAAAAAAGTGGTCTGAGGAGTCTAGCAGAAAGGGCAGAGGAGGAGTCATTGCCAGAGGCCGCTTCGGAGGGGCATGATTCACTGGGAGAGGCACCGGTTCAGTGAAGTCGTGAGGCTTCCTGAAGAATACACGGTGCTAGATCTTTCAAAGGGCCAGTGGATCCCACCAGAGACCATCTTCAGCATTGGCAAGTATGATGAGCTCAGACCTGGGATGTACAATACAGATATTTTCCATGGTGAGCGCTTCCTACATGTTGGAATAGACATTGGAGCCCCAGTTGGAACCCCTTGCCTGGCCTTCACTGATGGGGAGATATCGCATTTCGGATACAACCCTGAACCGGGAGACTATGGGAATGTCCTGATCACCAGGCACGAATTAGACGGAGTCCCCCTCTGGGCATTATACGGGCATCTTAGCTCTGAATCCATAGAAAACAAGATTGTGGGGCAGAAGATAGTTTCTGGTGAGGTCATAGCATGGTTTGGGAATGAGCATGAAAATGGCGGTTGGGAACCCCATCTCCACTTTCAACTATCTTTTGTGGAGCCTGAGACACACGACCTTCCGGGAGTTGTTGCCCCTAGAGACAGGGAAGAGGCTTTGAGGTGCTATCCAGATCCCAGACTGGTTCTTGGTCCGGTCTACTGAATTGATGTTAAATGCGTCTTCAATGACTCTATCGCAGGCATTTCAGATGGATCCTCACCAGTGAGAACCGCCATTCCAATTGATATCCAGTCTGTTACGTGAGCAGCGTATAGGAGCCTCTCCAGCAGGCTTTCCCCTTCGCATTCGATGACCCAAGTGGGAGAGGATTCTATCTCTTCGAGGAACCACTCAATCCTTGCACTTGTCCTCGGATGCAAGTCTTCGCACGAGAATAGCAATAAAGCACGATTACTGGCGGACTTGCTAGTCCATGCCACAATCTCGTTGTGATTCATCTCGGGCACTTCTGTGGCACCTGCGAACATTGCCGAGTTCTCATTCAACTGACAGGAAAAACGGTATGCTGCTGCCCCTAAGCAAGTAGGTGCGACTATCCCAATTTCACTTCCAATTAGAGATCTTGAAAGTGTGGCGGCCATTCCGGAGTTAGCAGACAAGTCTGAATCTGCAGATGCTTGAGAGAGTCTATCAAGAATATCAGATATCTCTTCTGAGCTTGGCCTTGGGAGAATGCCGAGTTCCCAGCATGCTGACAATTGGGTCCCGAAGATGTGCCCAAATGCTGAGCGGGGCATTTGTCCAGGAGGAACATTGAGGCAAACTGAATCCTCGGATTTCGAGAGAATATCCTCTAACTCGCCTCCGGAACATATTCCCACAACCGTCCCGCCCGCTGAAAGTACCTCTCTGACACCATCCAGAGTCTCTTCCGTATTTCCAGAATAAGAGGTCGCCATAACAAGCCATTCTGGACCCCACCAACTAGGTACGCCATAGTCGGTCCAGACCACGAATGGCAGCCCTCCAGAGTCATCTGATAGGGCCTTCAAGAACAACCCCCCTGCTCCTGAACCCCCCATTCCCAGACAGAGAACTCCGTTCCAGTCGGAGTCTTCGACCATGCCTAAGCTCGTGGACATCGAGGCATGGAGATCATCTACGAACTTCCTAGTGAATCCAGCCATGTCGCGATGGTCTAATTCGGAAAGCAATTCTTCGAAATCAGGCTCGCTCATTTTCCCCCTCCTTTACCAGAGACTGGCAGTGCCACCCACCCCCCATCTATGAAGCCGATGCGCAATTCAGCCGCCTCACCCTGATCGTCGTATGGGAGTGCGACGGTTGAGACCTTGTAGTCAGAAGGATCCATGAATTCAGCCGCAGAACTGTCTCGATTGAGTATCTGGACGGTGCTCTGTTCTGCACGCGCACACTCCACACTGGAAGACTCCATGTCCCGCCAAGTAGCTCCGGACCTCTCAAATCGATCCACCTTCCTTAGGATTGGGCCGTCCTTCTGCCAACTATCAACTATCCAGAGTGATTTCTTGAATCTGACCACGTCCCCGATAGAATAAGCAGGCTTCCTGTAACTGAGAGTAAGCCTTGTGACCTCAACCCCCTCATTGACTCCTACAACTGTTGAGCTCTCTTTGACCGAACCGCCGAACGACCTGGTTAGTTTCCTCCCCCATGTCCTTGCTAGGCTCTTGGAACCCAATTGGAGATCCCACCCCCCAGTAACCGGACCTTCTTTGGAGACGAAGAACATGGGATTTGGCTCCATCGACTGTAGCAACTCGTCCAAGGTCGATCTGAGGCTGGAAAGTTCCTCTTTGTTCAGTTTCCTCCCTGCTGACCTTAGTTGGACCGTTGCCTCGAAGTAGTCCCCATCCTTTCTCGTACAAGGAGTGCAGACCGCGTTGCTAGTCTGAAGAAGAGGAGAATGAGAGTCGTGAAATTCGTAACCATCAATGGTTCCTGAAACCTCAACATGCAACCTGTTAGTTCTCTGGTCAATTTCCTGGACTGAGAACTCCACTGCGACCTTCTTGGCCCTCTCCTCAAGTATCAGATTCTCCCTGATCCTGAGATCTGATATGCCTTCTCTGTCCATCGTGGACCAACCGCCCCTGATTTCGAATGAGTCGCACTTCGCACAGCGCCTCTGCTGAATTGTTTCTGGCATCTTCGATAAGATGGTTCTCTTCCTAAGGCAGGACTCGCATAGCCTGTCTGTGGATAATGGGGGGTCTGCTCCGCATGTGATGCAAAAGGCCCCCCCAGACATGCGATTACCGGTTCTCCGTCCAGCCCGCTCCGTTAGAAGGCTTCCTAGAGCATCTGGAGTCATTCCTCTGCATCTTGGACTGTTTTAGCCGAGATCTGACTCTTGAGGTGGATTAGTATTGAAATCCTGCTGAACGAATAGTAGCCGAGAATGCCAGATAACAGGGCATAGGTGACTAGGGCGGCGATTTCTCCAGTCAATTCGTCCCCTCCTTGTCAATCTCCCTGTTCAATAACTCCAACTCGGCCCTTAGGTTGTAGATAGAGTAGTTTAGCAAGACCAAGCCAATGAACAGGATCATGAATGAAATTGCACCGAAGCCCATGACCTGGAGAATCTCCGGATCGACCCCCGTCTCCTCCGACTCCCTCAGAATGACGCCTGGGTGCCGATTCCTCCAGATTGTTGTTGCAGCAGCGGTAATTGGGACTAGTATGAATCCGAACAAACCAACAGCAGCCAGTGTGTCCCTTGTTTCTTCCCCATCCGGCTGACTCCTTAGCGACATCACAAGGAATAATGCCACAGATGTCAGAAGGGCATATGTGTTCAATCTAACATCTCCCCAATCCCATGGAACGCCCCATTCAACAGAACCCCAAATAGGACCAGAGGTCACCACTCCCAAACCAAAGAGAAGCCCTAGTTCGGAGCCGATTACAACCATGCTCCAGCCCTTCTCTGAACGCTTAACATACCATGAAACAGCACCAAGGAATAGTAGGCAGAAGGACAGGAATGAGGACCATGCGAATGGAACATGCCAGTAGAGTATCCGATATGCCTCGGGCGCATTCCAAGAGTCAGGGTCAACCAAGGGGGCTTGGAAGAAGGCAAGGAAGGCCGTGATTGCAGCGCATAACAACCCCACTAAAGTAATGATGACTGCAGAGTCTCTGAAATCACTCACAACTCTGCGAAAAACAACACAGTGATGAATGCTGTTGGTCAGTAATCTGGAATCAGCACGGCTGAGAGCCACACGAGGGCAGATAGGAGACTAGCGACGATACAAGTAACCAATGGATCGTGTATGGAGAGGCCCCACGTCATCCCATTATCGATAATGGAAGAAAGTGCATCTGTCAACTCCAGGAAGGGCCAGACCATTACTACAAGCAGGAGCGGAGCAGGCGCGGCTGAAGACCTAGAAAGATCGGAAACCAACAAGTGTAGGGCAGTGGATGCAATCGCCAAGTCCATCATAGCCAAGGCAGGAATCCACAACCAAGTCAGAACCTCGGAGGAGACTTGTTCGTCAACGGAACCGGAAAGAACGAGCCAAGAAAGGTATGTTACTGGAATAGGCAGTAGAATAGATGCTCCGGAAATTGAGAATGCAGGTCGTGCCATCGGTCCGGATACAGCATCCCACCAGCGACCACAATCGGACTCAGAAAGTCTGGAAACCAGTGCTGGTGATGAGATAGATGCGATAAAGGCCGGAGTTAGTACCAAGGCAGCGAGGAGACGGCTATCATGCAACTGGAGGTCGTAATCACCCACCAAGGCATAAGAGAGGAGGATAGCAACGATTGCCGGAGTTGCCCTACCAACCGTTTCTATGGGATTCCGGAGTTCCATCCTAATCGTCCAACGAATTAGAGACGAGATTGCACGTTGCTCGCTTGATTGGACTGGTTCGGGCAGTTGGGAGGGGGCTCCTGATGATTCGCCGGTAGATTCGCGCAGAATCCTGTCTTCGATTGTCAGTATTCTATCTGCACATGAGGAAAGGTCTTTGTCATGAGTCGCCACCAATATCCCATGGTTGCGGGAAGATAGGGCCCTAATCCATCCCTTCAGTGTCTCCTTTGCGGAGTCGTCTAGGCCCTCAGATGGTTCGTCTAGAAGGACTACTCTGGGAGACTCGCTGAGTACTGCAGGGGCCAAACCGCACAATATGGATAGGCGGCGCCTGAGTCCCCCGGAAAGATGTGCGACGCGATCTTCGGACCTATGACGGAGGCCCCATTGATCCAATAAATCCGCTATTTGCTCTTCTTTAGAGTGAATTCCTGCGACGGAAAGTGATACTGCCAGCCTCTCTGAAACGGTCTCTTCTCCGGAGATTCCCCCATTCTGAAGCGTCAGACCCATGGGAGGAGGGGGGTTTCTGCGACCATCTGAGTCTCTAACCAATATTGATTCCCCTCCCTCGTGCCAGATTACTTCACCGGACCTCAATGGCAAGATTCCAGCGAACGCCTCTATCAGGGTCGTCTTTCCGGACCCATTGTCCCCCATCACTGAAACTATTTCTCCGGCTCCTATGTTGACAGATGCCCCCTCCAGAACCTTGGATGGGCCTCTGTGTATCTCTATCCCCTTTACTTGGGCCAACGGGGATATGGTCATATTGGGTCGACAGGGGGCTGTCATATTGAGTGTTCCATGACTACGAATCCCTCTTTAGAGCAATCATCTGGGGCCAATCAATGACCAGGGACATCGACTTTCTCTGGGGTCAGCTAGAGGCAATTGACTTTCTCTGGATTGCTATTCTCTTTTTGGTTGCAATCGGACCGATGGTCTACGCTGGCTGGAAAGGTGATAGTTTGGCGCTTGCAATGGTGCTCTCACTACTTCTCGTCCATTTCGTCCAGTACTTCTTGTCGTCCCTCCAGCACGAGTTGTTGGACTTCTTTCCTGTAGACATTTTCGGTCTGATACCTGCTTTGTCCGGGGAACCGTCCCATTTCCACCGGATGTTCACTTCTGCCTGGTTGCATGCCGACTTTATCCATGTTCTTGGAAACATCCTCGTGATAGCTTTGGCTGGAGTGCCTCTCGAGCAGAGATTGGGAGCAAAGAGGTGGGTTGCTGTGTATTTCATAGGATTCCTTGGTGGTAACATTGCCTGGGTCTTGTCCCACCCGGATTCATATTCCCCGGCAATTGGTGCTAGTGGGGCTGCATTCGGACTCCTAGGGGCTTACTTGGCCTGCTGGCCTGAAGACAAGATCGAGTTTCCCCTACTTTTCCTAATCAGGGCTTGGCCCGTGTGGCTAATTGCATTCGTCCGACTAGGGCTCGAGATTTTCCACATGTACTCGATTCAGAGTGGCACGGCGGGAGAAACCAACATTGCCCATATGGCACACGTGGGTGGATTCTTCCTAGCTTACCTTCTCGCGAGGCCAATCGCAAAGGGAGCTCCGAGCCCTATTGGCGATATTGGTACTTCAGGAAAATCTTCTTCATTGTCAGATGACATAAGAAAGCAGGCTACTGCTAGGATGGGAGACTTGCATAACGACCCTTGGGATTCTGCGGGGAAAAACCTGGAAGGAAGAGCGGCAAGAATTCTGACCAGATTGAGAGAAGAAGGGGACGAGTTGGAGACCAGGAGGGCATGGCTAGAAGAGCTGGCTGAGAACACAATCTGCCCTGTTTGCGATGGGGAAATCGTCGCTATCGACGACAGGGGGGTATGCAGATTGAGTTGCTCCCTGTCCCCGACTCACATTAGGTGGCCATAAGTGGCAATCTAGCAGACACTTACAGGTTGGAGTTATACAGGTCTTGACTTTGGCTCTCTAAGAGAGCCATGGTCAGAGGTCCAGGAAAGTTCTTCCCATTTGTCATCGCGATTTTGGTTTTCTTGCTTGACGTTCCCATAGGGTACGCTCATGTTCCGGATGTAGAAAATTCTGATTCTATGGCATTTATTGGTGAAGAAAGCCCAACTATACCGCCATTGATTTGCGAGGGGAAAGAATGCCAAAAAGATCGCAATCCGAGCCACACCCCTCTCGATTCTACCCCTCCAGCCATGGAGTTCGGATGGTGGCATGGATTCTGGTCCGACTCTGACTCCAATGGTTTCGATGACCGGCTCCAACTTATCGTGACCGGAGAAAGGGAATCCGTCTCATTAACTTCGATCATTGGTGATGATGGCAGAGGCACTGTTGCGATCATTGTCCATTATGCATGGCATCCGGGAGATTCCGACATCGATTCTTTGAGAGGAGTAATCGAGCAACATGGATGGAAAAATGAAGGATCTTGGTTCATGGTGATGGATCATCTAGATGCTATTGTCCTGGATCACGTTCCTGTGAGTTCTCTAATCGAAGTGTGGGGCCTAGATGGGGTGGTCCTTGTCGAAGAGCAGAGTGTCATTGTTCCCTATCTGGACAAGGCTACGAAAGGTTCCAAAGTTAGGACCTCGGGGGTATATGACGAGGCTTTGAGGGATCTTGGATACCATGGTTCCGGCAAGGTAATCGCCATTCTTGACACTGGAGTCGACAACGAGCACTTCTCACTTGACGATTTCTCAGACAATAACAAGGATAACACAAAGGATCCCGACGACATAGAGGATCCAAAATGGGTTGGTGGATGCGATGCTACTGGAGTAGGGCAATCGGGATGCAACGATGAGGATCCGGATGATGGTGACGGGCATGGGACACACGTAGCTGGAATAGCCCTAGGAACGGGAGACTCTAGCAGAGTTAACCAGGGATACTCCCCCGGATCTTATCTGGTCGACGTGAAAGTCATGGAAGACTATGGTGGAGGAAACTCCCAGTCAATCCTAGCCGGAATACAGTGGGCCATTAACAACCGAGACACTGATTGGGGCAATAATGCATCTAGCAGAGGCATCCACGTACTTTCGATGTCCTTCGGCAGAGCTAGCTCTGCTGTTGGAGACAGTAACGAAGATGGGTCATCTGCAGAGGGCAATCTCGTCAATCAGGCCTCAGAGAGTGGCTTGGTATGTGTGGCTGCAATTGGAAACGATGGAGCGAACAATGTGAACTCCGTGGGAGCGGCGGATACCTCGATCACCGTTGGATGGCTGGATGACAAGAATACCATAGACCGCAGTGATGACTCGATTAGCTCAAACTCAAACTACGGTCCAAGGACCGATGATGAAGACGGAGATTCGTGGGATGAAATGAAACCATGGGTTGTGGCTCCTGGTTCGAACATCAACTCCGCTCAACATGCTGAATCATCAGGCATAATACCTGGTTCCGAAGTAAATAGAGCGAGTGACGACTACACCCAGTTATCTGGATCTAGCATGTCAACTCCGGCGGTGGCTGGACTTGTCGCAATAATGCTAGAAATTGGCGAAATGCGTAAGATGCCATTCATGGACGAGGATGAGCCAGGAATAGAGAGATATGAGGCTATCAGGAGTTTCCTCGCAAGTGGTTCTGAGTTCAGAAATGAATGGTCAGTAGATGAGACCTGGCAAGACAACAACTGGAACACCAGATATGGTTTCGGAATTATTGATGGGGGTGAAATCGCAAGTGAGATGTTCGACAACACTGGAGGAGGTGGCGGTGGCGGTGGTGGCAGTGGGAACCAGACGTCGGGACCCGGGGCAAACCAAGAAGGACATTGGGTCGAGATTGAAAGCCCTTCAGCTTACGCTTGGCTGGTAGAAGGTAGAGGGTACAACCTTAGGGGGCACATCAACGAGCATGGCGAGGACAATGGTACTATCGAGGAGGTTGTCGTAAAAGTTGAGATGGAGTTCAGAGAGTCTTCGGATACCCCCAAGCAGAGGTCTATTCTGGTAAACTGGTCGAATCCTACGGGGATAACCAACTGGACTTCACCATTCGAAGTTCCTGACCTCCCAGATGAATACACAGATGTTTCAATCACTGGAATGGTTGCGGCTAGGAATGACATAGGGAGGTGGAGCAATACAACCGAGTACTTCTTCCCGGTTGGCAGGGTCAACATCACACTAGAGGGTCCTAGTGGCCAGGGTAATCTAGATGGAACGGTAGAGGTCCATGGCCAGTTCCAATCAATTGGGAATGCTACAATTCAATGGAGGCTGGACAGCGAGGAGTGGCAAGATGGCCCCTACTACCATGACGGAGAGTGGACCATTGAGGACCAGGAGGGGATGAGGCATGCAACCTCCCGTTACAAGGGAGATGGTAGTATCGATCCCGACTATCAGGGGCATGCATATTGTGTACACATGTTCAAAGCGGCTCAGAATTCTGGGAATAGCGTCGACTGCAAAGACGATGACGATGGTTGGACCCAATGGAGTTTCAACTGGGATACTACTCAGTATAAGGACGAAGAATACAGGATCTCAGTGAGGGTGATTAGCGCAGTTGGTGTTACTTCTGAAGAGATTAGGAGAGTTGTCAGAGTTGACAACATAGACCCAATGCCAGACTTGGTTTTCGTTAGTAAATCAATTTCGGTCCAGGAATTCGGAATCCCGATGCAGGAGTCGTATGTTAACACATTCTTGGAAGTCAGGGCGACCATTAGGAATACTGGAGATCAGGCTGCAACTGATGTGGGGGTCATCCTAGAGGAATGGGGGGAGAGGCGGGACGAATACGTGATTTCAAACATAGACACGGGCCAGTTCGTTGAAGTTGTACTGTACTGGAATCCAATGGATTCAGGGGATGCTCTGCTATCAATATCGATAGACCCGTTGAATTCAATTCAAGAGTTAGACGACAGCAACAACGATCTTGTTGGTACTTTCTCCGTAGTCCCGAGGCCCCCAGGGGTCGATCTTGCCATAAGAGCAGGATCAATTTCTGCAGTGACAGTCTCTAGCCCGATTCCCAGGCCTGACGAGTCGGCTGTTATCCAGGCAAGGGTTGACAACCTTGGTTCGCAGGACGCTGTCGGAGTCTCTGGTACCCTGGAAATGATGACTGAGAGAGGGTGGGAATTTATTGGAAATTCAAGTGCACCGCTGATTCTGGGTGGCTCTCATTCGATGATTTCTTTTCCGTTTGCCCCAAACGTTTCTGGGCCACTAGAAGTGAGAGTCAGCGTCATTCTGGAAAGCGGAGGGGACAATGACTGGGCCAACAACGCACGCATCAAGACCCTGCTGGTTGACAGTACGACGTTATCGGGTCCAAGAGATGCTGCCCTGAATCCAGGAGAGTCTCCCCTTGCCATAGTGAGCCTAGACAGCGAGGAGGGTGACGACCTGCTAATTGGGGAGAAGGATGGAACCCTGTTAATGTACAAACTAACTGAGACTAAATCGTTAATTGAATGCAATAATGTGATTGAAGAGAGATGGTCCGGAGATATTGCCATTATCGGCACGGATGATGGTTTCGCACACATTGTGTGGACAAGGCGTTACATGGGGCCAAACTGGTTCCTAATGCAGACCCTAAGCTACTCGACCATCGACTCGAGTTGTAGAATTGCCCCCCCTCAGGACTTGCTCCCCGGGATTCCTCTTTCAGATGGCAAGTATTGGGGCATTGACATGGACATAAGAGACTCAGAAATTCTTGTTTCTGGCTACCACAGGGATGTTTTCAGCGGAGGTAGTCTAGAAGACGAGACTAACATCTTCCTAATTCACTCAGAAAGCCCGCTATCGTCTGATGACTGGTCTCTGCAAACTGGAATAATCAGAGACATCGAGGCTGATCCTTCCCAGGTTGATTCGCTATCGGTTGAATTCGGGCATGAGCAGGCACATATCCTCTATCAAACCATCAGGAATGACACCACTGGAAAGGACCGTCTTGGCGTTTGGTACTCACATGGAAAGATTGGGCAGGAGACATGGGCATATCGAAAGGCGGTTGGTGACGAGTCGGCCCTGCCAATGCTGACGGTGATAGAGGATGATGACGGGGATACTTTGGTTTCACTATGGAGGGAAGGGGACCCACAGGATTCCGAACTTGTAGTATTCGTGACCGATTCAAATTTCATGACCAATAGTGGGATGGAAACGAGAATCCCAGCGAGGGGAATGGCAGGAATCGGCGTGGTGGAGTCCGAGAGAGGCATCCAAGTTCTATTCGATCGGGTTGGCGCCAGTGGCCCCCAAGTAGAGTATGGGCTGATTGACGTTGATGGTGGTTGGATAGGTCTCTCTGACGCTCTGGTCAGGGGACAATACAAATCAATGGATAGGTCTGAAGATTCTGGGGAAACGATGATGATAGTCTCATCATCTGACGGCTGGCAAATAAGGACTCTGATTGATGATGGTTCTTCTAGACAAGGTGGGAGCCTGTCTGACCAGCTTAGATCTTCCCTAGGTCTGGACCAAGAGAGTTTCGAAATCCTGGTCATTGGCGTCGCATTGGCGGTTCTGATACTGGGGATGGTGACCTTAGTGGGGCTTTCGGCACAAGGAGTCAGATGGGTGGGCAGGAGAGGTTCGATTGACAAGGATGCTAGCGTGGTCATGGAGGATGACGTAGTAGATCTAGTAGGTGGAGAAGATATCTCAATTGGCTCGGACGAGGTCGAAATAGTTCACGATGAGGACGAGGTTGTTGCAGTAAGCGGACGTGATAGTAGGAGAGAAAGGAGGAACAAGAGAAAATCCGAGAAGGAAGGTCCGCTAGGAGATGATGATTCCGAAACCATAGAGCCAATGTTGGAAATGCCGAACCCAGATTCTCCATTAGCGTCCCCAGTTGCTGTTCAAGTTACATGCTCGGGATGCGGCAGCAGGTTCGCAACTGAACCGGGGATCGTGTCAATGAAGTGCCCAGTTTGCGGATCGAGGATAGGTCTCTGAGGTCAAGGGATGCCTGCGATTCTACTCGCTTCTGCCTCTGAAAGAAGAAGGGCAATGATGTCAGAGCTCTCTGAAGTCGGTGGGAAGGAGATACTATTCAGCACGTTAAAGGAACTCGAGCCGGGTCCTTCAGCTAGTCTTGAGGTTAATTTGCAAGTCGAAGCCTCCTGCATGCATAAGGCGAGATCGGCTGCATCGGAGCATGTTGCTATTGAAGATCAAGTGGCGGAAATTATAGTGGTCTCTGACACACTAGTTGAGGATCCAGACGATTGTCGTGCCGCTTTGGGCAAGCCAAAGGACAAGATTAGCGCTGCTTCGACCTTGATTAGGCTATCTGGCAGGCGGCACAAAGTTTGGTCTTCCACAGCGATAATCACCAGAAATGGTCCCGGAACGGAAGTTGGTTCGGATTGGCATGCGACGATCTGGACGGATTTCTCAATTGTTGAATTTGATGAAATAGATGCGAACACAATGGAGGAGCTGATCAGAAGTGAGTCTTGGATTGGAAAGGCTGGAGGGTATGATCTAGCCGGAAAGGCTGGTTCTTTAACAAGGATAATCGAAGGTGAGGATGTGACGGTTCTCGGCTTCTCCTCCCGTGCATTCAGCGAGATCAAGAAATTACTACTCTAGACGAAAGTGACTCCGCCGAAATTCAAGACGAAATCTCGTTGGATATCGTCGAACCAGTCAAGCATTGACGAGTCGAAGCGGATAGTACAGACCTCGTTATCGTGAAGCAAGTCGTCTTGAATCCCCTTTAGGGTTCCCGGTGCAGCTCCACAGGAAACGCATGCACCATCCAGATCGATGACTAGAGAAAGTGCCCTATCCCCATTATTTCTAACCTCTATTTCCCCGCTGGAAACGACCAGGGCGCCACCATGCCCTTCCAGTGCCGCCCTAACTGGGCCAAGCCTTGCCATCAGTGCCGGGACCAATGATTTGTCTCCGGTCTCGAATAATTCAAGAAGGGACAATGAAAGAAGCCTAGAATTCTCGATTGGGTCATTTTTCTCTGAGATCCGACGCTCTGCCTCTTTCTGGATGGCTTCGCTAATCTGGGACCTGTAAGTTTCCTCGAGGTTGTCTGAGACTCCCGCATCACCCCTATTGTTCATCCAATTTATGCGAATGTGAAGGCCATTATAGGGTCATCTAATGAAGCAAGAGATTGAATAGTCATGAAGTTCCGGTAAGAATGAGAGGATTGGTGCATGTCATTGCTGGAGATTAAAGACCTGTACGCAGGCATTGACGGAAATGAAATTTTAAAGGGCATAAACCTGAAAATTGGACCTGGTGAAATTCATGCTATTATGGGTCGAAACGGCAGTGGAAAAACGACAACTGCGAATATCATAATGGGTCACCCGGACTTTGAGGTAGAGTCGGGCGATGTGTTGCTTGAGGGAGAGAGCCTTCTGGAATTAGAATCGTGGGAGAGAGCTCGGAAGGGCGTCTTTCTCTCGTTCCAGTATCCTCAGGCGGTTCCGGGACTTCAGGTTGGAAATTTCCTCAGGAAGTCGGTTGCTAGCATTAGAGGGGAGGAGGAAGCTAAGGGTTCTGCCTTCCGAGATCGATTGACTAAGGCGATGGAGGCTCTCGATATCCCACGTACCTTCATGTCGAGATATGTCAATGATGGTTTCAGCGGAGGGGAGAAGAAGCGCTTCGAGATTCTACAACTGATGCTACTGAGGCCTCGACTTGCAGTTCTCGATGAGACGGATAGTGGCTTGGACATAGATGGGATAAGAACTGTATCCGAAGGAGTAAATGCGGCAATCAGAGGATCTGATTCTGGAGCATTGATTATCACTCACTACTCTAGAATTCTGGAGCATGTGCAGCCAGATATGGTGCATGTACTGTTGGATGGCAAGATTGTATCCTCAGGAGGACCTGAGCTGGCTACAAAACTTGAAGAGAAGGGCTACGAATGGCTGAAACAAGAATGAGGTGATCAGGTGGGAGATAACAGTGAAGCCCGTGGTGCAGTGGGTGAGTACAAGGCTGGATGGCATGACCCTGAAGAATCAACAATTAGATTCGACTTTGGCCTTTCAGAGGAAGTAGTCAGAGAAATCTCCAATCTAAAGAATGAGCCGCAGTGGATGACTGATATCCGAGTTAAAGCCTTCAATCACTTCTCTAAGAGAAAAATGCCAACATGGGGCAATATGTCGATGTTGGAAGAGATTGACTTCGACAACATCTGCTACTATCTCCGATCATCAGACTCTACTGAGAAGGACTGGGATGACGTGCCCGAGGACATCAGGAACACTTTCGAGAGACTGGGAATTCCTGAGGCAGAGCAGAAGTGGTTGTCTGGAGTAACCGCACAGTATGAGTCGGAGGCAGTATACCACAGCATCAGAGAGGACTTGGAAAGCCAGGGGGTGATTTTCCTGGATATGGACAGCGGGCTCAGGGAATATCCAGACCTAGTGAAAAAGTGGTTCTGTTCCGTGGTCCCTTACTCTGATAACAAATTCTCTGCACTAAATACCGCAGTCTGGTCTGGTGGATCATTCATCTATGTGCCAGAAGGGGTTCACGTTGAGATGCCAGTACAGGCATACTTCCGAATCAATGCAAAGAATATGGGACAATTCGAAAGGACCCTGATTATTGCCGATAAAGGAAGCAGCATCCATTACGTCGAAGGATGTACTGCTCCTACATACTCTACTGACTCACTACACTCTGCGGTAGTGGAATTGATTGCACTTCCGGGTTCACACATCCGGTACTCGACTATCCAAAACTGGAGTTCAAATGTTTACAATCTAGTCACAAAGAGAGGAATAGCGCATGAAAAGGCCAAGATTGAGTGGGTAGATGGCAACATTGGAAGTAAACTCACGATGAAATATCCTGCTGTGATTCTCAAGGGAGAGGGCAGTCATGCAGAAGTAATTTCAGTTGCATATTCCGGGGAAGGTCAGCACCAAGATGCTGGGGCTAAGATTCACCACCTAGCATCCAACACAACTAGTAAAATTCTCTCAAAGAGCATCAGCAAAAATGGGGGCAGGGGGTCTTACAGAGGGATGGTTACAGTTTCGCCCAAAGCGGATAACTGCAAATTGAACGTGGTCTGTGATGCACTAATCCTGGATGAAGGTAGCAGGTCGGACACATATCCCACAATGGAAGTAGCGAACGCAACTGCAAGGTGTGAACACGAGGCGAGTGTTTCGAAGGTTAGTGATGAGCAATTATTCTACCTAATGAGCCGTGGACACTCGGAGGAAGAATCCCTGGCGATGATTGTCAACGGTTTCTTCGAACCCTTCACAAGAGAGCTTCCCATGGAATACGCGGTGGAACTCAATCAACTGATGGCTCTTGAGATGGAAGGAAGCATAGGTTGAGGTCGAATAATGGATTCGGCCTCGCGATACCTAAGAATGGAGACGCCAAACAAGGCAGATCATCTTTGGAGGTACACCCCCTGGAAGAAGGTGCACCCTACTGGGGACTTATCTGAGATCCCAACTCTAGGTCAGCCCGAGATTAGTCTGAGTCTTATTGACGGTTCGAAGGCCCCAAAAGGAATCGAATTGAAACGCGGTGGTTCCGGAGAGCCAGATTTCTCAATGAGCAGCGCTTTGACAAATTCATTCCTCCATGCTTCGGCTAAAGATTCACAATGGACGTTGGTCGCGGACAGAGGTTTCTCTTCCGACAAGCCCGTGATTCTTGATGTTGAGGCGAGTGGTTTTCCATCCGTAGCACACATCTCAATGGAAATAGGAAAGATGGCGGAGTTTGAATTGATTACCAGGGTAACTGGCAACAGTGAATGGTTCGGACTACTAAGGACAGGTCAGATTCAAGACGGAGCAGTGGTGAATGATGTTGTAATCGGCCTTCTGGAAGGGGGCACCATGCTACGCTCCGACCGAATTGAGGTTTGCCGGGATGCACAGGTCAGAGCAGGGACCGTTTCTTCTGGTTCTGATAGAACGAAGAGCGATCTTCGTTACATTATGGGGGAAACTGGTGGGAACATCAGGGTCCTGGGATCAATCCTATCTGCGGAATCTATGCACTTGGATCACCACATAGAAATCCACCATGAAGCACCTGAAACATTCAGCCGACTATCATGGCACTCTGCTTGCGGAGGGAGCAGCAGGACCATCGGGACTGGGATGCTGACTATCAGGGAAGGTTCCAAGGGAGCTGATGCAGCGCAGATTTTTCACAATCTATTGCTCTCCAAATCAGCGGAAGCGGATTCGATCCCGGAACTGGAAGTAATGGAGAATGATGTAGTTGGTTGTGGGCATGGAACGGCAAATGGGCCAATAGACGAAGAGCAGATGTTTTACCTCAAGACCAGGGGATTCGACGAGGAAAGCGCGAAGAAATCATTGATAGCGGCATTCCTCAATTCTACTCTCTCGGAGATGGGTGGGGCAGAACTACACGAATGGCTCGTAAGCGAGTTGACCCTACAATTGGAGGCCCTCAATGCGTGAGTGGGGAAATTGATTTAGCCTGATGACAGGCGCTATTGACGTGGACACTGACCATTGCAAGGGTTTCCTCTGTCCCTGCGGTTTCAAAGGGGATGCAATTCCAATGCGCCAGCACATGGAGTGCCCCCGTTGCTTCAGGGTTGTAGAGGCTTGTTGCGAAGGAGTTCCCGAATATTGCTAGGCTTCCAAAATAGTTTGGTTAGTTTTGGCAGATGATTATTGGTGAAATCTAAGAGGTTGGCCCTTACAGGATTGATTGTGGGGCAGATAATTCTAAAAAATGGACTGGTGGAAAAAAAACATGAGGAGAAAGTCTCCAAGATTCTAGGCGGAGTGGCATTTGGGTATCTGGCACTGTGCTTTTTGGCCCCTCTTTCTCTTCCTTCTAATTCAGTACCGGAGCTCTCAGGGAGGGCGAATGCTATCGATTATGCATTCGAAAACAGTTGGGGCAATAATGGGCATGAAGAGGGGGGTTCTATTGGTCACGACCAGTCGTTGCACGGTGGTAAATTTGCATGGAGTGAATTGAATCCAATTTGGGCACTTGCATACGGATTTGGCGACATAAATTGTCATCAAAAATACGAGAGATCGTGGGAAATAAATGGAAACCAGATGCCAGTATGTGCCAGAGACATCGGGATATTCTCGGGTTTCTCTCTGGGGTGCCTGTTCTTCTTGCTGAGGGGCTTCAACAGATGGACAGTTAGGGATACGTTTCTCTCAGTTTTCAGTGACGAGTGGCTAATAGAGATATACGAGAAAGACAGGAGGATGATGGCGATGCTATTGATTATGGGCATAGGTCTGATTCCAATGGGAATTGATGGTTCCACCCAATTGCTTCTTAATTCATACGAGTCCAATAATTTGCTCAGGATAATCACCGGATTGGGTTCGGGATTTGTTGGTGGTTGGTGGTTTTGTTCCGCTTTCTCGGCTAGGCCCAGATTCTTCATGGAGGCTGCCAAAGTCACGCTTCCTGCGGGTTCTAGACTAGTAGTAAAGTGATATTCACTTCCCTAGCCACCAATCTACCAAGGATTCGATATTCTCAGGCGGGGGACTCCCTTCCACCCCACTACCTACTATCGACAATCTGCTGATTGTTTCCACCAATGCACGTTCATTTCTTCCTGATTTGGCCATCTGCCCCATGAAGAATCGTATGTGAGTACTTGGATTGTTCGACTGCCATTTACTAATTTCCTTGCGAAGGGGCCAGATTGCTAGAACAAGTCTTCCAAATGGGAAGAGATCCCCCCTCAGCTGTGATTTTGGCGCCTCTCGACCTACTAGGTTCATCCTCCGATATACCCATCCCAATTCCTTTAGGAAGCTGATTATCCTCTGAGTATGCCTCTTGGAAACCGACCGAACTGGACCCATTGAAGATCTGAGCTCGGAGATCTCAGCCGAATTGATCAGGGAGAGAGTGCCACAAACAGAGGACATTGAGTGGTTAAGTATGTTTTTTGGGTAATTTTGGCGTTCTTTAACCATAGATTTCAGACCCTTATTGTGACTTTCTTGGGCTGATTTTAGGACCCTCCATGGGGCGACCCCATCTAACCACCCCAGTTTTGTCTTCTTTGACTCAATGCCGATATCTGAAAGGGTGCTTTGATTCTGTGATTCTCTTATCATAGTACTAATCTGAAATTGATCGACTTGCTCCATTTCTACATTTATTGGGACTGGATTGCTTTTCATGAATGAGCGAATTGCATCCCTCAGAGAGGATCGAAGTTGATTCGGGGTCCCTTCATTTGAAATCGGACCCAATATCGCACCCATGTCAAATGGGGTTGGCATTTCCGCCTCTCCCGAGAGTAGTTGCCGATACCCCTCTCTGATACGGATCTGCAATTCAGATGTCTCAAAGTACTCTTCTTTGCTAGAGAGGCCTCTTAGAGTCCCCTTCCTTATCCTCTCCAATGCAATTTCTGGATCACAATCGACCCAGATACAAAGATCAGGTATTAATGCTGCTGAGTTCATCTGAGCGGTCCTCTCTAGCCCGATTCCTCCAACTATTCCCTGATACACAAGAGAAGAGTGGATATTCCTTCCACTTACTACTGCCCTGCCTTCTTGAAGTCGCGGAAGTATCCACCCGTGTGAGTGATCTAACCTATCTGCTGCGAAAAGGCCAGCCTCTTGGTCAGGAGTTAGCTTCTGCCTCCTCACTGAATCTATTGCCAACCTCCCTAATGCGTGATCCCTCCTGGGTTCTGCTGTGACCTCTACAGATTTGAAGCAGAACTCGGATTGGAGAACCTCATGAACAATCTGTGTTGCTAGGCCCTTTCCACTGCCATCCCCGCCTTCAATTGAGAACAGATACATGCGACTCTCCTGATGCCTAATGGCGGCTACCAGAAAACTGTTCCTTAGACAATGTCACCAGCCCCATGCCAATCAGAATTAGTAAAGGTCCGATGAAAATCATCCCCCTGCTCCAGAGTCCTAGGAAGGAAAGCCACCAAGATCTCCTGTAGCTATTCCCACGATAAGCCTCGACGCCACCATAGACGCCCAGCAGCCCGAGAAGAACGGTCATCAAGGCGATAGCAGTGGAAATAGAAACAGAAGTCGACTGGTAACTCTCGCCACGTCTATCAATTTCATTCTCGCCATTTCCCTCAGACATGGTAATGACTATCTGGGCTTCGTCGCCAGGGACGAAATACAGCTTTGTCGTATTGTTACCACTATGTGTGAACGATAGTATAGCAGGTTCCCTACGTACTTCAAGGACAGTGAATCTGCCGTCTGAATCTGTGAATGTCTCCTTTCCGGTAGTTGCCCCCTCTATGGAAAGAAGTCTGACTCTGACTCCCTCAACTGGTTCTCCGCCAGAGTCGTTTCCGGTCCTTTCAGATATCACAATTCCAGATACGTCAGAATACGAGTCTGGGGTGGCTGAGAGTATCTCATCTGGATTTCCTGAGACGAGTAGAATTCCCAACCACACCCCTAGAAGGCTGCCGATGATGATCAATATTGCTCCTGCAACCCTCGTTGATGGCTCTTCGGAGATATCTTCCATGAAGTACTCGAGATCGATGCCTCCCTCGTCATCTTCCCCGGCCATGTAACGCCCTAACGATGGGAGTCCTTGAAGTTGGGCGTTTCCAGATCTTTTTTCTTGCGGATAATTCGGAAAATGAAGATTAACGATGCGCCAGTTGCTCCCAAAATAGCCATAGAAGTGGAAACTTGAAAATTCTCCTCGGTACTCAGATTTTCTTCTGGAATGGTGAAATTGACCAAGTACATTTGCGTCCAATTCTTCCCAGTAATCCAGAAACTGCCCGAGATATGATCGAATGCGATACCATTCAATACCTCTTCGGGACCATTGCCCTGAATGGCAGTCAAAGACAAGGGGGTTGAGAAGAAGTCCACCTTGCCTGAAGTGGATGAGATTCTCAGGATTGTCTCCTCCATCCAAATGTTTGCATATATTTTTTCGCCCACACACTCCAATTCGTTTAGGTTTGAAACGGGAACTCCATCCCAAGTGACCGTGGTGGTGAAATCTATCTCAAAGCTATCTGGGTCTCTGAATGATAGCTCCGATGAGCCATTGGATGTCACAATGTGCTCGCCATTGTAGCAAATCCCCCAACCCTCTCCTTCGAAACTGAAATTTCCAATTATACTAAAATTTGAGATGTCGAATTCCAATGCTATTCCTGCTTTCCAAGTCAGCATAATTATTGACTGCTCCTTTACGGTAATTCCTTCTGCAAAATAAGAGTCATCAATCTTAGTCTGTCTGATTATCTCTCCATTATGTGAGTCTATCTCACTTATTCTCGAATATCCATAAAGTCCCGAACTCTCGAAAATTGAGCTTTCCATGACTTCTAGTCCTTGTGTGAATGAAGATGAGTTGTGAGGCAGAGTTCGCAAAATCTCAACGTCCCTCTCTTCTGCATTTTGATTGCTTCCCTCTGCCATTGATGTATTTGAAAGGAGGATTAGGAACACTGCGATGGGAACGATTGATGGCCCCGTCCCCCTGCCCATGTACGAACGATGCTCCATCGATGTTAAAATACGTCCTCGAGCAGTTTGGAGCAGATTGGTAAACGAGGTGCTAATGATGAGTGGTGGTTCGGAAATCGGTTCTACTAGAGCGGTTGTTCTGACGGTAGTTTCTCTACTGGTGGTTTTCATGGCCCCTATGTTATCTTCAGAAGGATTAGCGAACACCGGAGGGCAACCAAGAAGCTGTCTGAATACTTGGTCGGTGGATGACACAGACAACATGACTACCAATGACGGGACCTTTTCGGTAACAGTGCAGAAAATCTCCACCAACGCAGCGATTTTCGTCGAAGACGGTCAAATCGTTTCATCCACGATCCTAAATGACATTGTGTCAAACTGGGAGTCCATCATTTTCCCCTCCACTACTAACTACTTCGGCAGTCCCCCAGACATTGATGACAATTGCCAGATAGAAATAGCCATACTCCCAATAGATGGTCCTGGTGGGGAAGAGGGTTATTTTGAATCAGGTGTTTCTTCTATTCGTGAGGCATTGTTCCTAGATGTAGATGATCTATCGGAGAGGAACCGAGTGATGGCTCACGAGTTTGGCCAATTGATTCACCACGAGAATGACCCTTTCGAGTATATCTGGATAGATGAGGGCCTTGCAGGCCTTTCTGAGTTCATTAGCTTTGGAGTGTCAGCGGAGCTGGAAGAGGAGGCAAACGCATGGGCTCTGAACTCGAGTACAAGTTTGAGATGGTGGGATGGAAGAGATTCTGATATCGGGTCAAGTTTCCTATTCTCGGCGTATCTGGCAGACAAGCTAGGCGGACCTACAGCAATCAGACAATTGGTATCTAATCCGTCACTAGGGGGGAATGGGGTCGAGAGCCTGGCTAGGAGCCCGGGTCCGGGCTCTACCCCAGTAGGGACTTCGATGAGTGAGGTCTTTGCTAACTTCAGCGCTGCATTGACTCTGGATAGTGCTCAGGGTGCATTTGGTTTCTCGGATCTTGATTTGTTAGATGATTGCTCAAACGGGGGCTTCTGCAAGGGGTCAATAAGTGCAGAGAATGACCAGTGGTCAGAGGCATGGCAATCTTCTGGTCATTCAGTAGAGGGTTGGGGGCTCAAATCATTCAGATTCACACAAGGTGACGGGTACCCCTTGAGCATCATGGTTCAACCTGACAGATTCGGTTTCGAAGGGGCCATTCTTTCGAAAGAAGAATCTTCTGGAACTTGGACTATGGAAAAACTGAGGATTGATTCAAGCGACGGTAGGGGAACTGGCCTGGTTCATGGTTTTGGAAATACCACTTCGGAGGTTTTGCTCCTAGTCTGGTACAACTCCCTAGTTGATGACTGTGATTTCGACTTTGCGAATTGTGGTGTACTTTCAGGGGGAAACTACCCCTCTGGATCATTTACGGTGAGTGCCAGCCAAGTCACAAGCCCTGCTGAGATATCGATAGACTCGATAGTAGGTTTTGATCGAGATGGAGACGTCCTGGATGATAGTGTGGAAATTGTAATGAGCGTCAGTTCGAGTGCATTCTCAGAGTATTTGTCCGTAGAATTCTCTGCCTTCACCAACAATTCAGAACATGACTCTGCGGAACTCATGGTATCGGTGGGTAACTCTGAACCGGAAAGTATCTCTGTTTGGTTTACCCCTCCATTTACCAGTGATTGGTCTTTTACAGCCAAGGTCAGAGACATCACGGGGGAATTGCAGGACATAGCCCAATCTCTTCCTGAGGAAATCTCCAACATGAAACCAGTTGGATCGGGGTCGATCTCAACCAATGAGACGCAGACATGGACTCAGGCATATATTTTCGGCGGAGGTTACGACTCGTGGGGATTCGGTTTTCAAAACGGTTCTTTCGGGCATAATGAGACCCCACAATCTTACATCTGGGATCTGGGTGATGGGAATTCTTCAAGTTTGAAGAATCCTGTTCATTCGTTCACGGAAGAAGGGGGATATGTAATCACGCTCATAGTCAGAGACCAAGGAGGCTTCTTTTCTGAATCAATTTCATGGGATATCTCAGTAAACGATACCTCTGACCCGATTCCAGAGATTTCAGTCGATGGTTTGGCTATACAGGAGGAGTTGACGGTTCAGACAAACCAGAGAGTGCAATTTTCAGCGTTCGGTACTTCTGACAACGTTCCGGTGGAGAAATTATTTTTCTCATGGGACTGGGGCGACGGTTCCAGCGACTCTGGCGTTGGAATCTTCGAGGTTGGCCATTCTTGGATAGATGGAAGTAGCAATGGCACCGTATATACGCTGGAGTTATTGGTTAGTGATGGTCGACAATCGGCACAGAAGTCCCTGTTGATCACAGTACTAAACAGAGCACCTTACCAAATCTTCTCGGAAGAGTTGGAGGCCTTTGCGGTCACACCTCTAGAGATGCCAGAAGTTTTCGAAGACGAAGATGGCTTTATTGTCGAATTCAGATGGACTTTCGAAGGAGGAGTAAACTTGGGAGGAGTAGGTATCTCACTTGCATCTGATTTCACTGAAACGAGTTCGTTCGAATCTAATCCTATTGTTAGTTGGAGGGAACCGGGGATGAAAAACGTAACAATAGAAGTAGTCGATGACGATGGGAATAAATCCATCGCTTACTTGCAAATAGAGATTCTGAATCAAAGGCCAGTTGCCCTTTTCGAGCGACCTTCTGACGGAGAAATAGGCGATGCCTACATTTTCAGTAGCTCATCTTTCGACCCCGACGGCGATTCGTCGGAATTATCCCATTACTGGTCTTTCTCGGACAGAGATTCCCCCATCGAAAATACTACTTCGGTTAGCAGGACCTTTTCTAATCCCGGGCTGCACAGTGTTTCACTCTTAGTTGTCGACGAGAGGGGATTGGAGTCAGCTCCCAAGACTTTCCTTCTGTATATCGGAAACCCGTTGCCGGTTCCAATAATGTCATTCAGCTGTCCGAGTGATGAAGATGGCTTGATGTTTGAGATTCCTGATAATGAAGGAGAAGGGGTGACTTGGAAGGTTCCTCGAACAGATGAAGGAGGGGCATTTGTTGCTCCGGGAAATCTAATCAGATTCGATGGGAGTGAGAGTTTCGATGCTGATCCAGAGTTCGAAGGAATGGCATCCACGGATGTCAACAGCCCGGATTGGAATGGTATTGTAGATTGGATATGGGACTTTGGAGATGCGAGCCCACCCTCCACAGGACCTCAGGTCTGGCATAGCTATGAGAGATCTGGAGAATATACTGTCAGACTGACTGTAATTGACGGCTTTGGGGGAGGGGACTCCAATACAACTGAGATGAGGGTGGTAGTATCCTCAGCCCCTAGAATAGAGACTTCAAATCCCATCAGCACCGAGTACGTTGTCGTCGGAGATTTGGTCAATCTTTCCGGGGTCGCCTCTGATTCCGACTTGGTAGCCGGAATAATTGCATGGATGGATGATGATGCGTTTTTCGACAGTGATGGAGATGGGGATTCCAGAAACGATAGAGATAGGAACCTTACGGATTCCCTGGAGTTTGATTGGGACATCAATGTATTCGTGGATGAGGATTGTATGACTCTATCGGGGTGTGATGGCGATTCGAGGAACGACTGGATCATGCCGAATGAGACATGGTCCATTCCCGGTGAAGTGCGAATCTCGATGATGGTCTGCGATGGCCTTGGCGTATGCGAATCAAAGGACTTCGTAATTACAGTTCTATCCATCCAGGACACCGCACCTCCGAAGACTCTGTCTGACTTGACGGCTGAAGATCTTGTGCCAAGTAGAGAGAGCGCTGGTTTGCTTTCTCTTGTAGCGCTAGTAGCGGTTCTTGGCTGGATGGTTCTCAGGGAGAGGGACGACGATGAGATGGATGCCTTGGAAAATGTCAAGAAATACGATGTCGATGAAGTCGAGGCGGAAGGAGGCCTTCCTGGAATGGATCAGCACAGCCCCCCTCCGCAACCAAAATACCTTACAGCTGACGAGCGCACCAACAGAGAGTCGGGTTACGTTCGACCGATTAGAACGAGGCGAAAGAAGTGAGTATGAAAACTGCTGGTGGATTTTGCGCAAATCTCCTTCTGGCTGGAATCTTCTGCTCAATTATTCTGATTCCAGCCCCGGCTAGTTCCCAATCAGTTGCCTGCGATGTTGCTCCTAGTAGCGACTGGAACACTACAGAAGACCCCGGTGACTACCTATGGGTCGAGGTTCCGGGCTCAATCGAAGTATTCGGTGACAGGGGATCTGGGTTGAAGCCTCTAGACAAAGACATCAGTACGGAATGGTCAGATGGGGCATGGGATAGTTTTCCCGGGATTCGTGTGGAGAATGAATCTGCGACCGTAATATCACTGGCTCTAGAACCGGGCTACAGATACACATTCTGCATCGACTTCAGTTCCAAGGGAGATGCCTACCTACTGACTGGATCGAATCTTGACATGTACACAGTGGACTTCTACTGCGACGAAGAAGGTTGGGATTTGATCTGTGATGCACAGGGTTTAGATTCCGTTCCGGTCGAGTACAGAGACCTGTTTACATGGGTCCCATTCAGGGATGCTCATGCTTACGAGTCGGTTTCATACCAGGAATTCTCAGTAGCCATAGACTCTTCCGGTTCAGCTTGGTCATTTGCTGGTTTTGGAGATTCAGGAGGGCAAGTTTTGCACTTGGTTCTGGATGGGTGGGACAATAGCCGCGAGGGGGATCATCCGGCTTCCGGGAACATGAGCATAGAGGTTCTGATAGATGTTGAAGAGAGGTTCACGCTTCCGAAGACTGCAGCCTATGTCCTAATAGGCGCACTCCCTCTATCTTGCATAATAGTCCCATTAATTATCCACTGGAAATACCACTCATCCGCATTGGGTGCAAGGGATGGAGAAGAGTTGGTAGAGGTCCCATTCCTAAAGGACGGTCTCTAGGAGTACTCCAAGACTTCCCAGGCAATCCTCAGGTCAGAGGCGTTAATCTTCCCCTGCTGAGCCAGATGCCAACCAGACTCAGTGGTTGCAAAGACGAGAGACTGCCCTAACGCAGGTGCATGTATTCTCGACCAGTCTCCCCCGGGGCCTAAGCCCATCAAAGAATAGTTGGCATCGGAAGACTTCAGTTTCAATGCAGACTCAAAAATCCTTAGTGCATCTTTTCTATCTTTAGTGTTATAACAGGCCTTTACCAAGTCCCCCATGTCCTGCGCATCCAATACATCCTGAGAGATTTCGGAGACCGAGGGGGGCATCTCCAGAGAGTGTAGGGATGCGATTACTCTAGTCTCATTTCCTGCTAGTTTTACCAAATCTTCCCTCTTGGAAGGTTCGATGTCAATTTCAAGATCAATCCAACTTGGCTTACTTGCAATCGCTGCTTCAAGTACTGAAATCCTATCCTCCTCGCTGCCGGGATAGTGGCCCCCTTGGCTCTGGGGCCTGCAAGTAATCAATAGTGGAGTTTCTATCGAAGATGAAAGGGTCGTGATTGAGTCTCCCACATCGATAGCATCCAGTTCCAGATGATTAACAAGTACCTCGATACTCTCCTTTTCTCCGTCTTCGGTTTTCTCGATTGAGGTTGTCTTTTCTTCCGACGTCCAGAGGAAATCTAGCCGGACTTCAACTATGTCTGCTCCCAATTCCAGTGCCTTTGGGGCATCTTTGCACATTTCTTCTACAGTCCTTCCCCTCAGTGTGACGCATACCAGGGGCTTTTGCATGTGAAATGCCGAATTAAGTGGCCTGTTTAATCGTGTCGAGAGGAGATTAGGGAAAATTGCCTCCAATTCAGCGTTTTTATCGATAAAATACTACATTTTCCCTCTACAAAAGGAGAGGGTTATAGGCCTCGGCCCCCTAACATTGATGATGTGTTTTGAGGGTTCCCGTAGGGAACCCTCAATTAGAAGGCAAAAATATGGCTGATGAATATAGTGCAGAAAGCATACAGGTCCTCGAAGGGCTAGAAGCCGTTAGAAAGAGGCCGGGGATGTATCTTGGCGACCCTCATGACGGTTCGGCACTTCACCACTGCATCTGGGAAGTAGTTGACAACTCAGTCGATGAACACCTTGCAGGGCACACGGATTCAATTGAAATTACGCTCAACCCCGACAACTCACTATCAGTCAGAGATTATGGGAGAGGAATTCCCGTTGGCATCCATGAGGAATTCGGAATCTCGGCAGCTGAAGTGATAATGACCAAATTGCATGCAGGCGGAAAATTCGACAATAGTTCGTACAAGGTTTCTGGGGGCCTTCATGGAGTTGGGGTGTCTGCGGTAAACGCGGTTTCCGAATGGATGGAGATGACCATTCACCGAGATGGGGTAATCTATTTCCAACGGTATGAAGCAGGCGTACCGGTCGAGGCGCTTAAGGAGATAGGGAAGTGCGAAGATACAGGGACTCTAATAGCATTCAAGCCCGATTTATCGATATTTACAGATATTGTCGAGTTTGATTTTGAAGAGGTCGATACTAGAGTGGGTGAAACTGCATTTCTAAATGCGGGACTGAGAATTGCAATCCTCGATCTTAGAGGTTCTGAGGCACACACTTCAGAACACCTGTACGAAGGTGGACTTTCCGAATATGTGAGTCAACTCAATGAGAGGAGGGAAGTTTTGCATGAGGAAGTCATCACGATCAAAGGCGAAAAGGAGATTGAGAAGGGCGAGGTCGAAGTCGAGTTAGCGCTCCAATGGTCCGATGCATTCAGCGAGTCGATTCGTTGCTATACCAATATCATAAGAAACAAAGATGGAGGCACCCATATGTCTGGTTTAAGGACGGCACTGACCAGTTCTGTTAACTTGTATGCAAAGAAGAAGAAGCTCCTCAAAGGAGATGCTTTGTCGGGTGATGACGTACGAGAGGGCTTGGCAGCAGTAGTAAGCGTCAAGCACCCTGATCCTTCTTTCTCCTCCCAAACTAAAGATAAGTTGGTGAGCAGTGAAGTTACAGGTATTGTTCAAACGATTGTTTATGACAAACTAGGTGAGTTCTTCGAAGAAAACCCATCAGTCGCGAAACAGATTGTTGAGAAGGCACTACTTGCATCCAAGGCTAGGGAGGCGGCGCGAAAAGCCAGGGACCTCACTCGTAGAAAGGGAGTTCTAGAAGGGGGCGGGCTACCTGGAAAACTTGCCGACTGTCAATCACGAGACCCAAGCGAGTGCGAGGTATACCTCGTAGAGGGCGATTCTGCGGGTGGATCGGCAAAAACGGGGAGGGATAGGAGGATACAAGCGATTCTGCCCCTCAGAGGGAAGATCCTCAATGTGGAAAGGCAGAAGCATAATGCTGCAAAGGTGTTCCAAAACCAAGAGATTCAGACCATGATTCGTGCACTAGGTGCTGGTGTCGGCAATCCTGACCCCGATAAGGAAGAGCAGGAGGAGGGGGTCTTCGATACGAGTAAACTTCGATATTCAAAGATAATAATAATGTGCGACGCGGATATTGATGGCGCTCACATTAGGACACTGATGTTGACGTTTCTCTGGAGATTCATGAAACCTGCAATAGAGGAGGGGTACGTATTCATAGCTCAGCCCCCACTTTATCAATTGACTAAAGGAAGAGTAAGCAAATACGTATTCTCCGATGAAGAAAGGGATTCGGTTACTCTGGAGTTGCAAGGGGGCAATCCAAACGCAAAAATAGGCATCCAGAGATACAAGGGGCTCGGAGAGATGAATCCAGAGCAACTATGGGATACTACGATGAATCCAATGACTAGAACGATGCTGAAAGTAACGGTCAAGGATGCAGAGGAGTCTGATGAGTTATTCGAGATATTGATGGGAGATGATGTTCCGGATAGGAGATCCTTCATCGAAAAGCATGCCAAGGAGGTGACCAACCTTGACATCTGAAGAAGGGGGAGACGTAGAATTGCCGGAAAATAATGAGAACATCCTGAATCATTCTCTGAATGAGGAAATGAAGACATCGTACATCAACTATGCAATGTCAGTAATCATTGGTAGAGCTCTACCTGATGCCAGAGATGGTCTGAAACCTGTTCATAGACGTGTACTGTATGGCATGCACGAAGGTGGTCACACCTCCGAGAAGAAGTATAGCAAGTCCGCCCGTTCAGTTGGGGAAGTGATGGGGAAGTATCACCCCCATGGGGATCAGTCAATCTATGACACCATGGTCAGGATGGCTCAAGATTTCTCACTGAGATACCCCCTTGTCGATGGGCAGGGAAACTTCGGTTCAATTGATGGAGACCCACCCGCAGCAATGAGGTACACAGAAAGTAGACTGGATAAAATCTCAAAACACATGCTAGAGGATATTGAGAAGAAAATTGTCGACTTCCAACCCAACTTCGATGATTCCGAGATGGAGCCCACAGTACTTCCTGCAAGGTTGCCAAATCTGCTTTTGAATGGGAGCGATGGAATAGCAGTCGGGATGGCAACAAGAATACCACCCCACAACCTCACAGAAGTTGCCGGCGCAATTAGATTGCATATCGATACGATTCTTGAAGAGGGGGTCGATAAGAAGGGGATTCCCAGTATTTCTCTTGAAGAGTACATGCAGCATGTGAAGGGGCCTGACTTTCCCACCGGTGCTACAATCCATGGAATAGATGGCATCGTTGACATGTACTCCACGGGCAAGGGCAGGTTCCACGTACGCTCAAAGTGCGATGTCGAAGACGATTCCAG